>Ga0268261_10001625_pt1 | contig 15637 bp, 17 predicted proteins | sample TergutNc150P1_FD_190353 | JGI IMG/M metagenome (GOLD analysis project Ga0268261, IMG submission 190353) | Nasutitermes corniger P1 segment gut microbial community from laboratory colony in Florida, USA - Nc150 P1 (SPAdes) (version 2) | ecosystem: Host-associated > Arthropoda: Insects >... | reverse complement strand
TTAAAGAAGGATATCAAGACACCTCCCCCCACAATCTGAAGATAACATATCATGAAAAAAGAAAAATCAGCCTCTTATGGCTGAAATCCTCAAATTTAAGTTGTCTGAAATATTGACATAGTACCAAGAAGATTTAAGCGAACAGTTTTGAATTTTTGTAATCGTATCCGTCCACGTCGCATTTTCATCTTTTTCTTTCTTTTTCAGCCCACTGTTCAAATGATGGGCTTCATCCGCTAATATCACCACGCTCAAATCTTCGAATTGCTCGAAAGATAGCCGGTTTTCCCGGGGATTGTGCAAATCCTGATGCAATTTTTGAATGGTGGTGAAATGGAGGTTGATGGCATAAGGGGAGCTATCCGAAAAATCCTGAACCTCACGGACGGCAACCGCTTCCCCATCGATTTCAATCTTGTCCGCAAACAAATATTTCAAGGACGAAGCATTTAGCAGATTGTCCCGCGTCTTGGTGATGATGTTGTCCCGGTTCACCATAAAAATGAAATTCCGCTCCCCTTGCTTATACTTCTCGAGGATAAAAGCCGCCATCATCAACGTTTTCCCGGCACCCGTCGCCATATTGAAAAGCATTTGCTCCTTTTGCTGATTCCCCCGATTTTTAGAAAAGTACAGGTAGCGTTTCAGCCCTTCCTTCTGGTATCCCCTTAGGACATGCCGTAAATTCTCGGTGATATAACTGGGGATTTTCACGTCATCAAAAACCCCATGCTTGCTTAAGTTATCGTATTCTTCGTAGAGGAATGCCATTAGTTTTCCTCCCCATAAAACTGACGGTTCAGTTTTTTAGTCGGCTCATCGAGATTAAAGTGCGTGTCATCCATGTCAGAATAATTGACGTAAAGGTTGTTATAGTCAACCATTTCCTCCAAAACCATTTTTTGCTCGCCAATGGTCAAATCACTGAACGCACTGTAATCCAACCGGGGATTAATTTCCACCCGATAGGAAAGGAAAGAAGATTTTTGCACCTCATTGAACAATTTCAGCAAGTCACCGGAAGCCTGTGCTCCTCTTATCCGGTTTTTAAAATCCTGGGCATCATTTTTCAGTTCGCAATAAACAAAACTTCCCCCACCTTGCCAATCAACATCCTTTGAAATACCGCCCTGCTCCCCTTCCATCACTTTTTGAAGCCTCGGAACGGAAATCGTGTTGATGTAATCCATTTGCTCAATGCCAATAAACCGGCGGTTCATTTTCATAGCGACGGCTTGTGTGGTGGCAGAACCCATGAAGAAATCCAGGACGAGGTCGCCTTCGTTACTACCTAAATGGATGACACGTTGAAGTAGCCTTTCAGGCTTCGGTGTAGTAAAATCTCCACGACTGAACCCCAATTTTTTTAATTCCGTAATCGCTTCTTGATTATCTGAAACATCTTCACGTTTCCAAATAGTTAGTGCTGTCACACCTTGTTTTACCTCAGATAAAAATCGTTTTAATTGCGGTGCACCTAATCCATCTTTTCCAAAATAGAATCTATTTTCCGAGAGATACCTTTGTGCAGTTTCTTGACTGAAACGGTAAGCACTTCCTTCTGTTGGATAATGTTCAACTCCAGTGTTTGGGTTTACGATTGGAAAAACACCACTGGTAGAAAAGGTTTTGACAAGGACATTGTCAGACCTCCAGCGCCCTCGCCCATCGTTGTCATCGTATTTGTAATATTGGTTTTGTTTATCCGTCCTTGGCAAAAGATTGGGTCGCCATATTTCTTTGTTTTTAGCGTAACAAAGAATCAAATCGTGGGCATCGGAAAGCCATTTCGCATCATTTGTAGGTGAATAGCGCTTTTCCCAAATAACTGAATTTACAAAATTTTCTCGTCCAAACACTTCATCCCCGAGTACTTTAAGATAATGCCCCTCATCATCGTCGATATTAATAAAAATTGAGCCATTTTCACTTAAAAGGCTCTTCGCCACTTCCAACCGATTTTTCATAAATGTTAACCACGTGGAGTGATTGAACTTGTCGTTATACCTAAAACTATCGCTCCCCGTATTATAAGGCGGGTCGATATAAATCAACTTCACTTTCCCCGCAAAACGTTTTTTCAGGCTATGGAGGGCAATCAGGTTATTCCCTTTGATAATCAGGTTATCATCCGCTTCTAAATCTGAAATCTCATGTACCCCGTCTTTGTCATACCGTTTGAAATATTCAAACACCTTATCGTCCAACAGTCGGTCGATTTCCATAGGGGCGAGAGTTTCATTGAAGAAGATTTCATCCCTTTTGGTATCTTCCTTGTCCTGTCCGCCCTCTAAAACGCATTCCTTAAACGGGAAATTTAGCACGACTTCTTTGTTTTCTGACAACAGTTTGCCGTCGGAATAACCCAAGCCGATTTTTTGTTTGAATGACGTATAACTGTTCGGAAGGAACTCTTTGTTGTTCATAAACTGCAAAAAAGCCTCTAATTTAAAAACCGTGGCGCCCGGTGTGTGTGTGTGTGTGTGTGTGTGTGTGTGTGTGTGTGTGGCAAACCGCTCTCAATGTCAACAAAAAAATGATTTTTAATTTTCTCATCACCCATCAGCAATCCCAATAACTCTGGGTCGTATTTTCGTGCCAGCTCTGCCACCTTGTTTTTATTCACTTGCCCTTCCAGTAAAAATCCTGGATTCGATGCCAAAAGTAACTGTAATTGTTTTAACATGTTCAACTCCCCTTCGTGTTATGGTATACCTCTAATTATATCGCTTCCTGTCATAATTTCAAGGTTCCCCAACACCTTTCACTGAAATCCCTAGGGATTTCATGAAGTAATTCTATCTTGACTATAACAAGCATATGATGTATCATGTTATATAACAACTATAACAATACTGAGTAGGACAAGCCACGCTTTTCGGCTTGCCCTGCTCATCCGAAGGAGTGTGTGCGATGCTTGAAGTCAAAGGCTTTACCAAACAATATGGCACGAAAACCGCTGCCAAGAACATCAGCTTTTCGGTGGGAGCTGGGGAGATTGTGGGGTTTATCGGGCATAATGGCGCCGGGAAAACTACCACTTTAAAATGCGTGGCGGGGATTAACCCCATCAGCAACGGGGAAATCCTCATTGATGGGACATCCATCAAACAGGATGCGGTGGCCTGCAAGCGGGTGACTGCTTTTGTCCCAGATACCCCTTCACTGTACCCTTACCTTACAGGAAGCCAGTACCTGAATTTAATTGCCGACATTTATCAAGTGGATTCAAAATTACGAAAAGAACGCATGGAAAAAATGGCGGAAGATTTTGAAATCAGCCATGCCATGGGGTCGCTCATTGGGACTTACTCCCATGGGATGCAGCAAAAAATCGCCCTGATGGCGGCTTTTATCCATGAGCCAAAACTTTTGATTTTGGATGAGCCCTTCGTCGGGCTTGACCCGGCTGCCTTTATCACCCTAAAAAGCATGATGACCGATTTGTGCCAAAAAGGGGGGGCGGTCTTGTTTTCCAGCCATGTGCTGGACGTGGTGGAAAAGCTGTGCCAAAAACTTGTGATTATCCGCAAAGGTGAGATTGTAGCTACGGGCAACACCGCTGACATTATTGGCAACGTGAGCCTGGAATCTGTGTTTATGGAGATGAATGCCCATGATTAGGAAAATGCTGACGACTTATGCCATCGGATTCAGTGGGATTAACCAGGGGCTTCATGCTCCCAACCTTAAAGAGAAATTCCGTTATTTGGGAATGCCCATCCTCGCCATCTTCGCCGGGATTGTCCTGCTTTACTCGTATGTGGAGCAGCTGACGGGAATGCTTTCTATGCTTGAAGTTTACGGACAGGTTCCCCAACTCTTGGCGGTAGGCGTTTTTTCCTCGCTGCTATTCGCCTTCATGGGCGCTATCCTAAAGTCCGCCAACATCATCTTTCAGGCACCCGACCTTGAATTTTGGCGCAGCACCCCCATGTCCTTGGGGCGGGTCCTCCTCGGAAAAACCCTCATCGCCTATTTATTTGAAATGGCACCCGCCTTATTTTTCATGATTCCACCGATTATCCTCGTAGGGAATGCCATGGGGCTTGGCGCTGGCTTTTATCTGCTGGGCATCCTTGGCACCCTCCTCCTTCCCATCCCCGCCTTTTCCCTGGGCCTTCTCGGCGGGCTGCTTCTGCAACTTCTCTTTAAAGGGCGGGCGAAAGTACTCCTCGTGGGGCTTTTGTGCCTCGCCGTCATCGTCCTCTCCTTCACCCTCCAAAGCGACACCCTCTCACGGCTGACGGATTGGCTGTTAGTGACGACTTGGCTGACTGCCTTGACCTCTCATTTTTTGGACTTTGTGCTTTTTCCCTCCTTGCTTGGAACGGGTGGCTATGTGGCGCTTCATCTTGTATTGTTTTTGTTGGTTACAAGGCTTGCCGCCCATTTCTTTGACCCCATCCAACACTTGTTTTCCCCCCGTTTCAAAGCGGTGCAAAAACAGGCCGGTTATGGGGGTCAGACCCCTGAACGGGCCCTTTTCCGTCGGGAAGCCAAGCGTTATTTTTCAACGTCCATCCTGCTACTAAACACCTTGTTCAGTTCCGTGATTTTGGTGATTTTGACGGTGGCACTGCTGTTGAACCGGGAGTCGGCCATGGACATTGTGGACATCGTTGGCGCGCAGCTTGGCTTTGAAACCTTGTCCCTTCCCTACCTCGGGGTAGTCATTGCGGCGCTCATGGGGCTCACCAACATTACCGCTTCATCTATCTCCTTAGAGGGCAAGCAGTTTTCCTTGCTGAAAAGTTTCCCGGTGCCGGTGATGACCGTGTTTTGGTCGAAAATGAAGCTGAACCTGGCGATTAACCTGGTTTCCCTTGGGGTTTGCCTGCCTTTCATTTTCTGGGTGCTTCCTTTCACCGGGATGGAAATGCTGTTGACGGCGTGGCTCGCCATTGGCTTTGCGTTTTTTCCTTCGATTTTTGGGCTTTTAGTCAACCTGAAGCTGCCTGTTTTTGACTGGCAAAGTGAAACGGCTGTTGTGAAGCAGAGCATGTCCGTGATGGTGGCCACCTTTGCCAACCTGGTCCTAATCGCTGGCCCCGCCTTCCTTGGGAACTATTTCGGGATGGCACCATCCGCCATGTTAGTGGCAACGGCCTCCCTCATCACCCTTGCAAATATCGGAGCGTATTTAGCATTAAAAACCAAAGGAACTGAATGGTTCTTGGAATTGGAGGGATAGCCGTGATTATTGAACTGGAGCCGATGAGTGAGAAACCCCTGTACGAGCAGTTGATCCTAGAGATTAAGCGGGGCATTGCCCGCGGGCAACTGAAGCCGGGGGAAGCCCTTCCAAGTGTGAGGAGCCTGGCCTCTGATATTGGCATCAACATGCATACCGTCAACAAGGTGTATAAATATCTAGCGGAGGCGGGTATTTTGCAGAAGGTGAGGAGCGGGTTTTGTGTGAGCACGAGCCTGCCTTTGAAGCCGACCCCTAAAACCAGCGCCCAAATTCGCCAGGTGGTCCGGGAGCTGGTCATCGAGAAGAACCTGTACCAGATGTCCCACGAGGAAATCGTGTCACTGATGGGCGATATTGAGGAGGAATTATCATGCAAACCTTGATTTTAACCATGGCTTTTTCCTTTATTACGGTGGGTGTCGTCACGGCAATCAGCCCCTTATGGACGAGGAAGCACCTGCAATTTGGGGTGACTTTCCCAGAAGACGCCCGGTTGCACCCGAAAATCCGCGCCCTTAAAAAGCGGTTCTTCTGGGCCAACCTGATGGCAACCGTCTTTTTCATGCTCCCCATGTTTGCGGGATTTCTTCTTGGGTATGAGGGGGAGCAACATGCCCGCTTCCTCTCCATTATGGGGACTGGTGGCATTTCGGCACTCGCCTTGTTTGGCTTTTTTAGTTATGTGGCGGCCCATGGTGCAGCGAAAAAAATCAAACAGGCACATTTCCCAAGTCCAACCCCGTCTGGGTATTCACCTAAGCTGATGGTGTCCACAAATTTCCGCAACGAAAAAATGGCGGTTCCCACTGGGGTTTTCGTCTTTTGGGGTCTAGGGATTGTCGCCCTCACCGCCTTCTTGCCCTTCGCCTTTTGGGAACGGATTCCGGCGCAAATCCCGGTCCACTGGGGGGCTGATGGGGAAATTACCCGTTGGGCGGACAAATCCATCCGTTCGGTATTAATGCTGCCCCTGTTCCAACTGTTAATCTTCCCTGTGCTGGTTTGGGCCAATCATGCCCTGAAAAAATCCAAACAGGTCCTTGACCCTAAGCGGGCGCAGGTTTCCATGGAGCAAAACCAAGCCTTTCGCCTGGCATGGTCGCGCTTTTTAGTGTTCACCGGTTTAAGCACGCTAGGAATATTCCTTGCCCTCCAGACCGCCACCCTTTTTGCCATCCAAAGTGCCAACTTTATTTTATGGGGAACCCTCATCTGGATGGCAGCCCTCACCTTTTATGCCGTGAAGATTTCCGTAAAATACGGTCAGGGCGGTGAAAAATGGCAACCAAAAGGAGCGGCACCTATTGCATCCCAAGAACCCGGAATACTGGACAACGACAACTTCTGGAAATTAGGGCTGTTTTACTACAACCCATCCGACCCCGCCATTTATGTGGAACGCCGATTTGGGATTGGGGTGACCTTCAATTTTGCCCGTTGGCAAGCGTGGGCGATGACAGGTGCGATTGCTTTACTGTGTGTGATTAGCATTTTGATTCCAGTGCGGATGATGTAATCAATCAGGAGAAGCCCGCTCCTGATTGGTGTTAAAGAGCAAACCCTAAGCTGAAAAAGGCTGATAATCCCTAAACTTGGATTATCAACCTTTTTTTGTATGCCCCCGAATCAATGGCGGGTCAAGATGTCTTTGGGATGCCGCTTCTTAGTAACGATGAGGGGAAACCATGCGGATACCCAAACCACGATCAAACCACCTACTAGGATTAGCCCAACCGCTCACCCAGTGCCAAGTAAAATATCCTTGGGGCTACTTCTCAGAAGGAGTAAAAGGGGAACCGCAACCGACAGCAACACGATGATGCCACCCGATAGGAATATACGTGCTACCGTTTCAAAAGTTAGGGAAACAGAACTCATTTCCATAATTTCTTCAAATGGCAACGGTTGCGAGCGGTAAATCCCCAAGAAACTGCTAGGAGGATGGTCGGAGAATTCTGGCCTGATAACCGCCAGCTGTTCCGTAATCCCTTCCTCAATCAGCCCCCTTGAAAAGCTCGGAATCCATAAACTCCCCAAAATATGGAAATGGCCAAGGAGAAGGCGACGACAATCCCAAGTTCCATTAATAGCTGTTTGATGATGGCCCATTTTTTCTCCCCTAAAGCCAGGTAAATCCCAATTTCTGTGCGCCTGTCCCTTAGGAAGATGACAATCAATAACCCTAAGACAATGAAGGAAGCCCAAGCCGCCAGCTGATAAATGTATGACCCAACCAAGATCAAATTATCCATTGCGGCTTCGATGGGGGCAAAGGCTTAGCTCGCACTTACCAATCCCCACCCCTCTGGTAAAATCCGGTTTGTGGCAGCATTTAAGGCCCTTAAATCCCTGGAGTCATATAAAATGAATGCCGCTTCCAAATGATAGGGCAGTTCCTCTGATAACCCGAGGGATTCCCCATCTGATATGCCTTCTGCTATAAACCATTCATGCCATGCCCGGCGTGCCGGTAAACTCTCCCTGGATATCTCCACCATAATGGGAAAAGGGACAAAAAAGCGGTTATATAAAATGGAAACGTGATGGAAGTCGGCGATGTCCTCCACAATCAATCCCTCTTCGCGAACATCAAATAAACCGATGATTTCCCATTCCAAATACCGGTGAAACAGCATATCTTCCGAGGCTGGGCGTTCAAAAATTTCGATCCCCTCTTGCCCTATCATTTCCAACATTCCCACGGGAGGAATGCTGTACTCCATGTGGATGGTATCACCGATTATCAGCCCATTTGCTTCTGCGAAGGGACGGGGGGCTAGAATTACCTGGCTGCCATCCGTAATTTCCTGCTGTGTCATGAAGCGGCCCTCGGTTAAATGAAAGGTCCCCATCTCAAATTCTGTCGGCGAAGGCTGTATGATTCCAAAAAAGTCCCGTCGATGTCTTGGGGTATCATAGAAAATCTCCCTTACCCTTAGGGAATCAGCTATAGCACCCGAAGTTGAATCCTCAAAAAGAGCGTACGGAAAATACTCTTGATGGTTGTAGTCCTCAAAATACATGACAAATGTCAGGTTATAAGAGCGGATGTAAGGCAGTTCCCCGACTGCATTTATCATTTCCCAGATGGGCAAGGGCAGCTTTGGCAACCGCCCCTCTTGATATTCCAATTCCAATTGGACAATAGGTGCAACCCGCTCCATTACCCTGTTTTGCAGTAAAAGAATGGATTGCCTGATAGTGATTGAAAAAGATAAGAACAGCCCTAACGTGATGACAGCCAAGCTCAGTAAGGTGTTTTTGAACCATAATCTTCTGATTGCTAAAAGGGAGCGTGCCAATATTTTACCTCCTACCACCTTAGTGAACCATTAATATTTTTTTCGGGTCAAGTTTTAGTAAATATAGAATGGGAAGCAACGCTGACACCGCTACCAATAACATTCCTATCAGGATTATCCATCCCATTGTCCCAGTGGTTAAAGATGTGTTTCCAATTTCCATGATTTCTTCGAAAGTCATCGGCGCAGAGCGGTATAACCCTAAAAATGACGACTGCGGATAATGGAAAAATGGTTCCCGTATCACGCTGAGTTCATTTATCGCATGCATTTCGAGTAAATTCCGGGTGATGGTGGGGGATATGAATTGGCTAATAACCATCGCTAGTGCGAGTCCAAAGCCTGTTATCACAGTTAATTCCATTAAAAATTGTTTGATAATCTTCAATTTTCTCTCGCCCATCCCGAGGTATATCCCCACTTCAAAGCGCCTATCCCTGATGAAGAGCAAGGTTGTCAAGCCTACGATAAAGACAGAAGCAATCGCCGTCAGCCATAAGGTGTAGTCTGATACCAAAAGCATATTATTCATGGCCGACTCCACGGGTGAAAATGCTCTATCCGTACTGATGATACGCCATCCCTCTGGTAAAATTTCCTCTGCCGCCCTCTCCAAGTCCCGTAAATCCCTAGAATCATATAAAGCGAAGGCCACATCTAATGGGAAGGGATGCTCAGGAGATAATGGAAAATCACCAGTTGGATCGTTTGAAACTTCTCTTATCCACTCATGCTGTTTTTCTAGTGCTGGAAGCCTTCCTCGCGCAATATCCTCTAAAAGCAAGTGGGATGTAAAGAAACGATTAAATAGACTAATGATATTAAAGGCATCCCCTAAGGATTCAACCGTCAAGGATTCTTCATTTACTGTGAATAAACCGATGATTTCAAATTCCACAAACCGTTGAAAAAGTAATTCCTCATCTGGAAATTCCTCTGCCGGAAAATCTAACCCTAAATCTTGAATACGAGATTCCAAACTTAGAGTATCACCTATGTTCAATCCGTTGGATTGGGCGTACAGTTCGGAAATGACAATGAATTCGTCCCCTCGTAAAACTTCCTCATCGGTCATAAAGCGCCCTTGACTCAGCTCGAGCGTCCCCAACGTAAATTCAATTGGAATTGGTGAGATAATTCCAGTGACATCCCTTGAAGGTGGAATCAAGTGTGAAAACTCACTTCTTTCCCGAAGTAAATCGGCAATCTCATCATTTGAGTTTTCCAAAATCATAGGGATTGCCTCTTGGTTGCGAAAATCCAACAAATGGTCGAAGGAGTACAAATTATAAGTGCGGATATAAGGTAACGAACCTATTGAATGCACCATCTCCCAAGTTATTAAGGAATCTTGCCCTGATGAGGTCTCCCAAAATTCTTCCTTTAAGCCTAAGGTCACAATAGGAGCCACACGCTCTAGTACCCCCTCCTGTAAATTAATGGTTATTTGGCGGACAACCAAGGAAAAAGAAAGAAATACCCCGATAACAGCAACAATCATCATCAATAATAAATTTTTCGCCCATAATCTTTTCAAGGTCAATGGCACCCGATTAAATGACTTTTGGGAACTTCCTGTTACATAAGTTCTAAAAAAACGGGTTGTTCCGTAGGGTTTTTTAGCGTTCATCAATCGGAAGGCTCAGGCATGCAACTGCGGAAGTAAAAGAAAGTCGGCTATTTCTAATATATCGACGAATCCCATTTACTCTAATAGGACGCCAACCATTAACTGCATTCCCTAGCACAGTGACTCCAGTACCTGGTTGAGCCATGACTACATGAGAACCGCCATATGTACTAGCATCTCTTCCTGGCGCTGTACGAATTGCAGTTGCCTGATCTCCATTAACGAAGTATGAACGAAGGGTCAATGGACTACACCTCGGGGCAATCCCTGTATTCGCTAACGCCTCAATCGCACCTCCACCGAACAATATACTTACCGCCAATACTGATAAAACTACCTTGCTTAACAATTGTTTTAAATTGTTCATATCATTCGCCTCCTAATTTCTCCCACAATTTTTCATTTTCTGACAAATTGGGTATGGGGACAATTATACATGCCCTGAAAGTAAAATACAACGCTTTGGAACTTTAAAAACCGACATTTTCTATTTCGACAAAAGAAGGGGATTTATCATGTCGATTTTCATCTCAGTGTTCAAACTGCAAATTCTGACATATTTTGAACATATCATTTGACAAGAATGAAATTCCACGTTAAGCTTAATGGCAAGGAGTTGATGTCTATGGATTTACCTATTGGGCGCAAGGTTGCCATCCAAAGAAAGATGAAAAATTTATCACAAGTGCAGCTTGGAAAGAAACTAAACATAAATCGGAGTTCCGTTTCCAAAATCGAAACAGGCATCCAAGTGATTACTCCCATGCTGGCGAAAGAACTCGGACACATCTTTCAGGTTCCTACGACATATTTCCTTCCAGCGAAACGGGATGAAAATATCACTCAAGATTCATTAGCCTTATCTAATCAGTTGTTTAAGGGCGAACTCGAATTGGCAAAACAAACATCTAGCAGATTGATAATTCCCATCAACCATTTCCACCAAGAATTGGAGGCCTCCTTTCTTTTGGCTGCTTGTTATTATTCAAACGGCGAATACGAAAAAGCCTTAAAATTGGAACATCATTTTTTGAAAATTTGCCTAGCTGAATTTCCTTTGGATATTAATTTTTCAAAATTTGATACACTTGGTACACCTCCTCAAATCTTTACTTTTTATTATCAGTACCTAGTTAACCGGGCTTGTTATCAGGCAAATTATGTTGACGGTGAACAAGCTACAAGAAACTTACTATTGTTAGTAGCTGATGAAACGCAGAGGCTTGCAGTGGAATTAACCCTGGCTTATTTTCTGCTTCAACAAAATAAGCTAAATGACGGGTACCTTCAGGGTACATCGCTGATTATCATACAGAGAAAGAGGACTGTAAAATGGCAACCTTTTTCTACAAAAAAAGAACGGGAGTTGAAGTTATGAAGCAAAACAAACGACTTATCTTAAGGTTTTTTCCAACCATCTTGGCTTTTGCATTGATAGTATGGATTAGTCCCCAAAATAACGATGAATGGGTTAGGCCACGGGTCATCGAAATTCCTACTCACACACAGATTTAACTAATTGAGAAATACAACGAAAAAGCCGTTGCGGTATTGGAATGTCTTCCAACACTGCAACGGCTTTTCAATTAGTCAACCCATCCAAACCTGGATAGTGGCCATTGAACCCATAATGCACGACCAAGAATCTGCTCTTCATGAATCAAACCGAAATGACGGCTGTCCAAAGTATCCTGACGTGGGTCTCCTAAAACAAGAAAATATCCTTGAGGGATTACTCTATCTTTAAATCTATCCCCTACAATATCCTGTAAGGAGAAATCTTCTGTCCAAACGCTAGCACTTAAAAATGGTTCTTCTACAGGTGTTTCATCTATATAGAGCTGGTTATTTACATATCTAACAATTTGTCCTGGCTTTCCAATAACTCGTTTAACGTAATAGGTTTCCTGTGTCATTTCAAACACAATGATATCGAACTTCCCCACTTGTGGATACATGCGCCAAACCACAACAGAATCCCCGTCCTGAAGGGCTGGATACATCGAATCCCCACTTACTGTTATTGGAGTCAATAAGAAGGTTCTGACGAAAAAAAACGTTACCACAAGAATAATGAGCGGGCCAAACTTGCCAGTTAATAAAAGCAATCTTCCTTTTTGAAAAACTTTCAACTCGTTACGAACAAACATTATTCGCCTAGTACCGGAGCAGAGCAAACATGGACAAGTGAACCGCTTCCTCCTGTTCCGCAACCTGAACCACCCGTACCCCACACAAAATTCCCACGTTGCCCATTATTAAATGCCCGTTGTGCCGCTGCCGTAGCCCCCGTTGGGCTAGGCGCATGTACTACCATTCCACTTGGAGTTATGGTTGCTACGATAACTCCAGCTACAATTAGCAACAAAATTCCCACAGGCCCTCTAGCCTCAATTTCATTTTCTTGTGGTAAATGCTCCAGGAATAAGTCTGTCGCCATAACTGTAACCTGTGTGGTGGGAAGTAAACTAACTAACCCCATTGCAGTTGCTAAGCATATTGATGTAATTTTTTTCCAAAACTTCCTTTCATAAAACAATACTGATAAAACCGTCTTGCTTAACACATTTTTTAATTTTTTAAATTTGTCCATATCATTCGCCTCCTGTTTTCTCGTAAGGTAAATTTAGTGAACCATTAATATTTTTTTCGGATCAAGTTTTAGTAAATATAGAATGGGAAGCAACGCTGACACCGCTACCAATAACATTCCTATCAGGATTATCCAGCCCATTGTCCCAGTGGTTAAAGATGTGTTTCCAATTTCCATGATTTCTTCGAGAGTCATGGGTGTCGAACGGTATAACCCTAAAAATGAAGACTGCGGATAATGGAAAAATGGCTCCCGTATCACGCTGAGTTCATTTATCGCATGAATTTCAAGTAAATTCCGGGTGATGGTTGGTGCTATGAATTGGCTAACAGCCATCGCTAGTGTGAGTCCAAATCCAGTGATTACGATCAACTCCACTAAAAATTGCTTGATAATATTCAATTTTCTCTCGCCCATTCCGAGGTATACTCCTACTTCAAAGCGCCTATCCCTGATGAAAAGCAATGAAGTCAATCCTAAGATAAAAACAGAAGCAATTGCCGTCATCCATAAAGTATAGTCTGAAACCAAAACCATATTATTCATGGCCGACTCTACGGGTGAAAATGCTCTATCCGTACTGATGATACGCCATCCATCAGGCAAAATCTCCTCTGCCGCCCGTTCCAAATCCCGTAAATCCCTAGAATCATATAAGGCGAATGCAGCATCTATCGGGAAGGGATGCTCAGAAGATAGTGGAAAATCTCCCCTGTCATTTTCTGTTACATCACTTAACCATTCATGCCATTTTTCCTGGGCAGGTAGTCCTCCACGTGCCATATCCTCTAGAAGCAAGTGAGATGTAAAGAAACGATTATACAAACCAAGGATATTAAAGGCATCCCCTATGGATTCAACCGTCAAATATTCTTCGTTTACTGTAAATAAACCGATGATTTCAAAATCCACAATCCGTTGATAAAGCAGTTCCTCTTCTGGAAATTCTTCGGCTGGGAAGTCCAATCCTATACCTTGCCTACGGTACTCCAAACTTAGCGTATCCCCGATGTTCAAGCCGTTTGATTGGGCGTACAGTTCTGCAATGACAATGACTTCGCCCCCTCTTAAAATTTCCTCATCGGTCATAAAGCGCCCTTGACTCAGTTCGAGCGTCCCCAACGTAAATTCAATAGGAATTGGTGATATAATTCCCGTTACGTTCCTAAAAGGTGGTATCGAGTGTGAAAACTCACTTCTTTCCAGAAGTAAATCGGCAATCTCATCATTTGAGTTTCCCAAAATCATAGGGATTGCCTCTTGGTTGCGAAAATCCAGTAAATTGATGAATGAGTTTAAGTTATAAGTGCGGATATAAGGTAATGTACCTAATGAATGCACTATCTCCCAAGTTATTACTGGGTCTTGCGCTGATTGCGTCTCCCAAACTTCCTCCTTCAATCCAAAGGTCACAACAGGGGCTACACGCTCTAATACCCCTTCCTGTAAATTAATGGTTATTTGGCGTACAACTAACGACAAAGAAAGAAATACCCCGATGACAGCAACAATCAACAGTAATAATAAATTTTGCAGCCATAATCTTTTCATGGTTAATGGCACACGATTGAATGATTTTTGGGAACCCCTAGTTATATCTGTTCTAAAGTAACAGAACGTCCCGAAGGATTTTTTAGTGTTCATCAACTGGAAGGCTCAGACACGCAACTGCGGAGGTAAAGGAAAGTCGGCTATTTAAAATAAATAGATTTTGCCCATTCCACCTAATAGGTCGCCATCCATTAACTGCGGCACCTCTTACTGTAACTGGTGCTCCTTCATGAGCCATTATAACAACTCTACCTCCACCTGGTGCATCTCTAACTTCAGTTGCTGAACCTCTGCTAACAAAATATGAACGCAAGACCAGTTGATTACACATTGGAGCAATAGCAGTATTTGCCAGCGCCTCAATTGCACCTCCTCCTAACAACATACTTACTGCCAATACTGATAAAACCGCCTTGCTTAACATATTTTTAAATTTGTCCATATCATTCGCCTCCTAATTTCTCCCTCAATTTTTCATTTTCTGACAAATTGAGTATGGGACAATTATACATAACGTGAAAGTAAAATACAACGCTTTCTAATTTTAAAAACCGACATTTTATGTTTCGACAAAAGCAGGGGATTTATCATGTCGATTTTCACCTCAGTGTTCAAACTGCAAATTCTGACATATTCTGGGCGTATCATTTGACAAAAATGAAATTCCACGTTAAGCTTAATGGCAAGGAGTTGATGTCTATGGATTTACCTATTGGGCGCAAGGTTGCCATCCAAAGAAAGATGAAAAATTTATCACAAGTGCAGCTTGGAAAGAAACTAAACATAAATCGGAGTTCCGTTTCCAAAATCGAAACAGGCATCCAAGTGATTACTCCCATGCTGGCGAAAGAACTCGGACACATCTTTCAGGTTCCTACGACATATTTCCTTCCAGCGAAACGGGATGAAAATATCACTCAAGATTCATTAGCCTTATCTAATCAGTTGTTTAAGGGCGAACTCGAATTGGCAAAACAAACATCTAGCAGATTGATAATTCCCATCAACCATTTCCACCAAGAATTGGAGGCCTCCTTTCTTTTGGCTGCTTGTTATTATTCAAACGGCGAATACGAAAAAGCCTTAAAATTGGAACATCATTTTTTGAAAATTTGCCTAGCTGAATTTCCTTTGGATATTAATTTTTCAAAATTTGATACACTTGGTACACCTCCTCAAATCTTTACTTTTTATTATCAGTACCTAGTTAACCGGGCTTGTTATCAGGCAAATTATGTTGACGGTGAACAAGCTACAAGAAACTTACTATTGTTAGTAGCTGATGAAACGCAGAGGCTTGCAGTGGAATTAACCCTGGCTTATTTTCTGCTTCAACAAAATAAGCTAAATGACGGGTACCTTCA
>Ga0268261_10001624_pt1 | contig 15640 bp, 8 predicted proteins | sample TergutNc150P1_FD_190353 | JGI IMG/M metagenome (GOLD analysis project Ga0268261, IMG submission 190353) | Nasutitermes corniger P1 segment gut microbial community from laboratory colony in Florida, USA - Nc150 P1 (SPAdes) (version 2) | ecosystem: Host-associated > Arthropoda: Insects > Digestive... | reverse complement strand
ATATTTAGTTCGAGCTCTTATACTCGAATTTCTCAGTAGGCGCATTTCATATTACGATATGAAATGCAACACAGATAAGGTGATGGGCGAACATCATTAGTCTTTTTATGTCGTTTGTTGCAACTCATTCCTCTAATACACAAGCTAAATGTGTCCGTAGCTCCCTTGACATAGATTTTGTAGCAAGAATCAGATCCCTAAATGGCGTGGAAGGGATAAGGTCTTTAACATTACATGACAGCCTTCTCTACAAATAGTTCCAACTTTCGCCGATAGGGTCTCTTGCGTCTAGGCGTACTTGGGGTGCCTGGCAAGGAAAGAGGGAACTAATAAGAACTTGCGCAGGTTGCAGCTTGTCAGATCCGTAACGTTCTCCTGACTGGGCTTTTCGTCATGCCTAACTGGGATGAGTTATATACTAATGAAAGAACCCACATGTCGAGCCCCATTACCTAGTGCGAATCATGTATCGAGCTCTAATACTGCACAGATATGCTCTATGTCGCGTGCAAACGCCCAAATTTTAGAACTATGTGCAAGTTATGTTTAGACCTACAATCAGATCAGATAAGAAGTATGTCGAACGCTTAACACAATTTTTATCACTTAGTGTGAGACATTTTTCCATGCCTTCTACGTCACAGACTTGCGTTATTAAGCGATTTCTGTCAGTTGGATTAAGTCGTGTTTGTAGCTAATTATCAGTGCACGTAAGATAAAAGTTGTTCGTAATTATATCAATTTCATCACTTATCGAATGTATTGTTTCAAGACAAACGTCTATAACGTCTGTATTAACGCCATTATACGTATTTGATCACTTGTAGAGCCAAATGTTTCGAACTCATATTGAGCCCATGTAAGGTATAAACACTAAAGAATAAATACCAGTTGCTTCAGTAGTTTCAATTCTAGTTTTAGTCCCATATTCTGTATAGCTACGCTTCATGTCGGTCGCATATAAACGAATTTCATCACTTGGCACGAGTCATGATCCAAGCGCATACATGGCAGAGATAGTCTATAGTTCGAGCACACAGACACGAAATACTTAGTTCGAACCCATACAGGTTCGGAGATCCAGAAACAGTTACTTAAATGGCGTGAAAGTGGTCATTTATGGAAGATTACAGGACACCCTTCTCGACAAACAGTTCCACTATTCTCCGCTAGGATAGCTGCCTGCTTTCCATATATGGAGGCACCTGGTGACGAAAGTGGGAACTACTAAAACTTGCCCAAGCTGCAGCGTGTCATATTCGTACATTTCCTGAGTGGCCTTTTCTTCATGCCGAAATGGCGTAATGAATGTACCCAAACGTTCATATGCTATGCTCGTATTTCATCGTTTACCGCGAGTCATGTGTTGAGTTGAGATAGGGTACAGATAGGATGTAGGTCGAGGGCAAATTCACAAAATTGAGAATTTTGTGTAAGTTATGTTTAGTCCTATAATCAGAACAGATAGGACGTATGTCGTATCTAAATACACAAATTTAATTACTTCAAGTGAAATTTTCCAGGCATTATTCGTCTCCGTTCGGCTGTATGTCAAGTGTCAAAACACGTCTTGCTTTAGTTGGAGTACGTCAAATTTGTAGCCCATATTCAGCACAGTTAAGTTGCCATTCGTTCGTAATTATCGAATTTCAAGACTATTCCTTGAACATATAAACGAATTTGATCATTTCGTGCGAATGGTGGCTTCAGTCTCTATGGAGTGTAGATATGCTGGAGGTTGCGCACGAAAGTAAACATGATTTGATGGGGCACATGCGTAATCACTATTAAGCTGCATGTCGAACGTAATAAAACGTTTTATTCAGTTAGCTCAGGTAATAATTAATGTTCATTTTTGCAAAGATATATTTAGGTCGAACTCTTATACACGAATTTCTCAGTTGGCGCATTTTACATTACGATATGAAATGCAGCACAGATAAAGTGATGGGCGAACATCATTAGTCTATTTATGTCGTTTGTTGCAACTCATGCTTCTAATACACATAAGCTAAATGTGTCCGTCGCTCCCTTGACATAGATTTGTAGCAATTATCAGATCCCTAAATAGCGTGGAAGGGATAAGGTCTTTAACATTACAGGACAGAATTCTCTACAAATAGTTCCAACATTCGCTGCTAGGGGCTCTGGCGTCTAGGCGTACTTGGAGGCGCCTGCCAAGGAAAGTGGGAATTAATAAGAACTTGCCCATGTTGCAGCTTGTCAGATCCGTAACGTTCTCCTGACTGGGCTTTCCGTCATGCCTTACTGGGCTGAGTTATATACTAATGAATGAACCTAAATGTCGAGCACCATTACCTAGGGCGAATCATGTTTCGAGCTCAAATACTGCACAGATAGGCTGTATGTCGCGCGCAAACACCCGAATTTCAGAACTATATGCAAGTTATGTTTAGACCTATAATCAGATCAGATAAGAAATATGTCGAACGGATGAACACAATTTTCATTACTTTGTGTGAGATATTTTTCCATGCCTTCTACGTCTCAGACTTGCGTTATGACACGATTTTTGTCTGTTGGATAAAGTCGCGTCTGTAGCTAATTATTAGTGCACGTAAGCTAAAAGTTGTTCGTAATTATATAAATTTCATCACTTATCGATGACAAGACAAACGTCTATAACATCTGTATTGACGCCATTAAACGTATTTGATCACTTGTAGAGCCAAATGTTTCGAACTCATATTCAGCACATATAAGGTATAAACACTAAAGAATAAATACCAGTTGCTTCAGTAGGTTCAATTCTTGTTTTAGTCCCATACTCTGTATAGCTACGCTGCATGTCGTTCGCATATAAACGAATTTCATCACTTGGCACGAGTCATGATCCAAGCGCGGTTGAGCACACAGACACGAAATACTTAGTTCGAAAAAATACAGGTTCGGAGATCAAGAAACAGTTACTTAAATGGCGTGAAAGTGGTCATTTATGGAAGATTACAGGATAGCTTTCTCGAGAAGCCTTCTTTCGCCGCTTGGATCTCTGCCTGCTTTGCATATATGGAGGCACCTGGTGACGAAAGTGGGAACTACTAAAAAGCTGCCCAAGCTGCAGCATGTCATATCTGTACGTTTCCTGAGTGGCCTTTTCTTCATGCCGAACTGGCCTAATGAATGTACACAAACGTTCATACGCTATGCTCGTATTTCATCATTTAGCGCGAGTCATGTTTTGAGTTGAGTTGGTGTTCAGATAGGATGTAGGTCGAGGGCAAATTCACTAAATTCAGAATTTTGTGTAAGTTATGTTTAGACCTATAATCAGAACAAATAGGACATATGTCGTATGTAAAAACACAAATTTCATTACTTCAAGTGAAATTTTCCAGGCATTATTCGTCTCTGATCGGCTGTATGTCAAGTGTGAAAACACGTCTTGCTTTAGTTGGAATAAGTCAAATTTGTAGCCCATATTCAGCACAGTTAAGTTCCCATTCGTTCGTACCTGTACGAATTTCAAGACTTTTACAGAACAAATAAACGAATTTGATCATTTCGTGCGAATGGTGGCTTCAGTCATTATGGAGCATAGATATGCTGGAGGTTGAGCACGAAAGTAAACATGATTTGATGTGGCACATGCATCATCACTATTAAGCTGCATGTAGAACGTAATAAAAGGTTTTATTCAGTTAGCTCAGGTGATAATTGGTGTTCATTTTTGCAAAGATATATTTAGGTCGAGCTCATACACGAATTTCTCAGTTGGCACATTTCATATTACTATATGGAATACAGCACAGATAAAGTGATGGGCGAACATCATTAGTCTTTTTATGTCGTTTGTTGCAACTAATGCTTCTAATACACATAAGCTAAATGTGTCCGTCGCTCCCTTGAGTTCTGTGACAAAGCTTGTTAACATGACTACCTGCAAGCGATGAAATTCGTGTATTGGCATTCGACATACATCTTATCTGTTCTGAATATGGGTTTAAAAATAACATGCGCCAAATCAAGAAATTTGTGTGTTTACGCTTGTCTTACTGACTATCTGTATTGAATATAGATCGTAAACATGACTCGCAAAAGGAATGAGCTTGTAATGCAACTCATCCGTAATCAAAACAGCACCCGTACATGAATTCGCCCAACCGAAGATTTTCATGTTTTGACGCTCGAAATACAGCCTGTTTGCTCAGCATATGAACTCCCTACGTAATGAATTACGTGTATACGGGACCGACATTTAGGATCATTCTTTAGTATATATCTATAAGTCCATTTGGGCATGTACAATATCGTAGACCAGATACCGTTATGGATCTAGTATTTGTCGAATGTTTTTCATGTAATGTTGCAGAAATGACCGCTTTCTCGTCATTTATGTAAATGTTTCTTGCCACAAATGTACGACAAGTGATAGACGGTGACAATGAATTAATCAGTTAGGAGTATGTTTTCAAAAAAAGACTTGCGACAACCCTTTATGATAGAGTACTGAAGTTCGACCCTTTGATTTCGTAACGTGGATTGCGCCAACTGGAAAAATTCATGTATTGGCGATCGAACTACAGTATATCTTTGCAGAAAATGATCGAGAATTATGACTTCAGCCAACTTAATATGATCTTTTCTGATTTTGCACATGAAGCTTTTTGTGTTGATAAATGACTGTAAACACATATGTGCTCGAAATGCAGTCTTGGTGTACTGAATAAGTGACTAAAAATTGACTTGCACCAACACTGCTAAAACTGTCTCGAAACTGTTCGTGATAATTGTGTTGAAATCTCTTTAATGGCAATCTACAAACACACGGCATAGTATATAGTCGGGGTCTAGACTTTTAACATGTAATGAAATTCATATAATTGCGAACTACTTCCACCTTAACTGTGCTGAATATGGGCTACAAAAATGATTTAATCCACCTCAAAGGGTAGGTGTTAAGCGTTTGACATACAACAATTCTGTGACAAGGCTGTTAACATGACTCATTGCAAGTGATGAAATTCGTGTATTGTTATTCGACATACATCTTACCTTTTCTGAATATGGGTTTAAACATAACTTGAGCCAAATCAAAAATTTGTGTGTTTCGTTTGGCTTACTGTCTACCTGTATTGAACATGGACAGGAATCATGACTCGCAAATGGAGATGAAATAATTTCTTACAGCTTGACATGAACTCACCTTTAATCAAAACAGGATCCGTACATGATTTCGGCCAACTGAATTTTTTGTGTAATAATTGCCTGCATACAGCCTATTTGTTCAGTATATGAGCTCGATACACGTCTCCCGCTAAGTAATGAAATACGTATATACTCGAAAGTCATTTAGTTTCATTCATAGAGCTGTAAGGTCAGTTAGGCATGAACAATAGCCCATAGAGGAGATCGATACGGATCTAGTACTCTGGTTCCTGGCCAAGTACTTAGTGGTTCCCACTTTCGTCGCCAGGTGCATCTACTTCTGCGAGGCGCCAGAGAACCTAGCGTCAAAAAGTAGAACTATTTGTCGAAACTTTGTCATGTAATTTTGTAGAAATGACAGCATCCTCGCCATTTACGTGTATATTTCTTGCTACAAATCTACACGTGATCGACGGTAATCGTTACATAAAGTCATTTAGTTTCATTCATTAGTATATAGCTCTAAGTTCAGTTAGGCATGAACAATAGCCCATGCAGGAGACCGTTACGGATCTAGTTCCCTGCATCCTGGCAAGATCTTAGTGTTTACAACTATCGTCGCCAGGTACCTCTTCGCCTGCAAATTCGCCAGAGAACCCAGCGGCAAAAAGTGGAACTATTTGTCGAAGGTTTGACATGTAGTTTTGCAGAAATGACAGCTTCCTCACCATTTATGTCAATGTTTCTTGACACAAATCTACGACAAGTGAGCGACGATGACATTGAGGTTACCTTAGGAACACGTTTTCACAACATGTCTTGCGATGAAGGTCTCTTGATGTTCGACATACAGATTATCTAAACTACGATTGATCTCGTAATATGAATTGCGCCAACTGAACAAATTCGTGTATTGGCGTTCCAAATACAGTCTAACTTTGCATAAAATGATTGAGAATTAGACTTGAGCCAAACTTTCTGACGCACGACATGTAGCTTTATGGTGTTGATAAATTACTCTAAACATGCAGCCATGAATAAGTGACGAAAACACGACTTACACCGAATAAAACTATTCTGTACTAAAAATATTTTCGAAACTTTTCGCGCTATAAGTGTTGAAACCTGTTTAACGGCAACTCTCTACCACTTAACTGCATTGAAAATTGTCAGGATCAAGACTTTAACAAGTGATGAATTTCGTATAATTACGAATAACTTGCACCTTAACTGTGCTGAATATGGGCTACAAACAAGATTTAATCCACCTAAAAGAGTACGCGTTAAGCGCTTGCAAATACAGTCATTCTGTGACAAAGCCTGTTAACATGACTAACTGCAAGCGATGAAATTCGTGTATTGGCATTCAACATACATCTTACCTGTTCTCAATATGGGTTTAAACATAACATGAGCCAAATAAAAAAATGTGTTTTTACGCTTATCTTACTGTCTATCTGTATTGAATATGGATCGTAAACATGACTCGCAAAAGAGATGAGCTTGTCATGCAACTCATCGGTAATCAAAACAGCCTCCGTACATGAATTCGCCAACCGAAGATTTTCATGTATTGACGCTCGAAATACAGCCTGTTTTCTCAGCATATGAACTCCATACGTAATGAATTACGTGTATACGGGACCGACATTTAGGATCATTCATTAGTATAAATCTCTAAATCCAGTTAGGCATGAACAATATCGCAGACCAGATACCGTTATGGATCTAGTACACTGCATCCTGGGCAAGTTCTTAGTGTTTCCCAATCTCGTCGCCAGGTGCCTCTACGTCTGCAAAGACGCCAGAGAACCTGGCGGCAAAAATTGGAAATATTTGTCGAAAGATTTTCATGTAATGTTGCAGAAATGACCGCTTTCTCGCCATTTACGTAAATGTTTCTTGCCACAAATGTACGACAAGTGATAGACGGTGACAATGAATTAATCAGTTAGGAGTATTTTTTCAAAAAAAGACTTGCGACAACCCGTTATGAAAGAGTACTGTAATTCTACCCTTTGATTTCGTAATGTGCGTTGCGCTAACTGGAGAAATTCATGTATTGGCGATCGAACTACAGTATATCCTTGCAGAAAATGGTCGAGAATTATGACTTCAGGCAACTTAATATGATCTTTTCTGATTCTCCACATGAAGCTTTATTGCGTTGATAAATGACTGTAAACATATATGCGCTCGAAATTCAGTCTAGGTGTACTGAATAAGTGACTAAAAAGTGACTTGCACCAACTCTGCTAAAATTCTCTCGAAACTATTCGCGATAAATGTGTTGAAATCCGTTTAATGGCAATCTACAAGCACACTGCATAGAATACCGTCAGGGTGCAGACTTTTAACAAGTGATGAAATTCATATAATTGCGAAATATTTGCACCTTAACTGTGCTGAATATGGGCTACAAAAATGATTTACTTCACCTCAAAGTGTACGTGTTATTCCTTTGACATACAACAATTCTGTGACAAAGCCTGTTAACATGACTCACTGCAATTGATGAAATTCGTGTATTGTCATTCGACATTCATCTTACCTTTTCTGAATATGGGTTTAAACATAACTTGAGACAAATCAAGAAATTTGTGCGTTTCGTTTTGCTTCCTGTCTATCTGTATTGAACACGGACTGGAATCATGACTCTCAAATGGAGATGAAATAATTGTCTTACAGCTTGACTTGCAACTCATCGTTAATCAAAAGAGGATCCGTACATGATTTCGGCCAACTGAAGTTTTTCTTTTATTAACGAACTGTATACAGCCTATTTGTACAGTATATGAGCTCGATACACGTCTCGCGCTAAGTAATAAAATACGTATATACGCGAAAGTCATTTAGATTCATTCATTAGTGTATAGCTCTAAGTTCGGTTAGGCATGAACAATAGCCCATAGAGGAGACCGTTACGGATCTAATACTCTGGTTCCTGGGCAGGTACTTAGTGGTTCCCACATTCGTCGCCAGGTGCCTCAACTTCTGCAAAGACGTCAGAGAATCTAGCGGCAAATAGTGGAACTATTTTTCGAAAGTTTATCATGTAACTTTGCAGAAATGACGGCTTCCTCGCCATTTATGTGTATATTTCTTGCCACAATTTTACACGTGATCGACGGTAACCGTTACGGATAGTCATTTTGTTTCATTCATTAGTATATAGCTCTAAGGTCAGATAATCATGAACAATTGCCCATACAGGAGACCGTCACGGATCTAGTATTCTGCATCCTGGGCAAGTTCTTAGTGTCTAAATCTATCGTCGCTTTGTGCCTCTGCGTCTGCAAAGTCGCCAGGGAACCTAGCGGCAAAATGTGGAACTATTTGTCGAAGGTTTGTCATGTAATTTTGCAGAAATGACCGCTTCCTCGCCATTTATGTCCATGTTTCTTCCCACAAATCTACGACATGTGATCGGCGATGACATTGAGGTTATGTTAGGAATACGTTTTCACAACATGTCTTGCGATGAAGGACTCTTGACGTTCGACATACAGATTATGTAAACTACGATCGATCTCGTAATATGAATTGCGCCAACTGAACAAATTCGTGTAATAGCGTTCCAACTACAGTCTGTCATTGCATAAAATAATTGAGAATTAGACTTGAGCCAAACTTCCTGACGCACGACATGAAGCTTCATTGTGTTGATAAATGACTCTAAACATATATGCGCTCGACATGCAGCCACGAATATGTGATTAAAACACCACTTGCACCAACTAAAACTATTCTGTGCTGATAATAGTTTCGAAATTTTCGTTCTAAGAGTGTTGAAACCTGATTAACGGAAAATCTCGACAGCTTAACGGCATAGAAAATTGTCAGGATCAAGACTTTGACAAGTGATGAATTTCGCATAATTACGAACAACTAGCACCTTAACTTTGCTGAATATGGACTACAAACATGATTTATTCCACCTTAAAAAGTACGTGTTAAGGCCTTGACATAGTCATTCTGGGACAAAGCCTGTTAACATGACTAACTGCAAGCGATGAAATTCGTGTATTGGCATTCGACATACATCTTATTTGTTCTGAATATGGGTTTAAACATAACATGCGCCAAATCAAGAAATTTGTGTGTTTACGCTTGTCTTACTATCTTTATTGAATACGGATCGTAAATATGACTCGCAAAAAAGGTGAGCTTGTCATGCAACTCATCGGTAATCAAAACAGCATCCGTACATGAATTCGCCCAACCGAAGATTTTCATGTATTGACGCTCGAAATACAGCCTGTTATCTCAGCATATGAACTCCATACTTAATGAAGTACGAGTATACGGGACCGACATTTAGGATCATTCATTAGTATAAATCTATAAGTCCAGTTAGGCATGAACAATATCGCAGGCCAGATATCGTTATGGATCTAGTACACTGCATCCTGGGCAAGTTCTTAGTGTTTCCCACTCTCGTCGCCAGGTGCCTCTACGTCTGCAAAGACGCCAGAGAACCCAGTGGCAAAAATTGGTACTATTTGTATAAAGTTTTTCATGTAATGTTACAGAAATGACCGCTTTCTCGCCATTTATGTAAATGTTTCTTGCAACAAATGTACGACAAGTGATTGACGGTGACAATGAATTTATCAGTTAGAAGTATGTTTTCAATAAAAGAATTGCCACAACCCGTTATGAAAGAAGTTCGACACTTTGATTTCATAGTGTGGATTGGGCCAACTGGAGAAATTCATGTATTGGCGATCGAACTACAGTATATCTTTGCAGAAATTGATCGACAATTATTATTTCAGTCAACTTCATATGATCTTTTCTGATTTTCCACATGAAGCATTATTGTGTTGATAAATGGCTGTAAACATATATTCGCTCGAAATGCAGTATGGGTGTACTGAATAAGTAACTAAAAAGTGACTTGCACCAACTCTGCTAAAATTCTCTCGAAACTATTCGTGATAAATGTGTTGAAATCTGTTTAATGGCAATCTACAAGCACACTGCATAGAATAGAGTCAGGGTGTAGACTTTTAACAAGAGATGAAATTCATATAATTGCGAACTACTTGCACCTTAACTGTGCTGAATATGGGCTACAAAATTATTTAATCCACCTCAAACTCTACGTGTTAAGCCTTTGACATACAACAATTCGATGACAAGTCCTGTTAACATGACTCACTGCAAGTGATAAAATTCGTGAATTGTCATTCGACTTACATTTTACCTCTTCTGAATATGGGTTTAAACAAAACTTGAGCCAAATCAAGAAATTTGTGTGTCTTACTGTCTATCTGTATTGAACATGGACTGGAATCATGATTCGCAAATGGAGATGAAATAATTTCTTACAGCTTGACATGCAACCTATCGTTAATCAAAGCAGGATCCGTACATGATTTCGGCCAACTGAAGTTTTTCGTGTATTAACGCTCTGCATACGTCCTATTTGTTCAGTTTATGAGTTCGATGCACGTCTCGCGCTAAGTAATGAAATACGTACATACGCGAAAGCCATTTAGTTTCATTCATATAGCTCTAAGGTCAGTTAGGCATAAATAATAACCCTTACAGGAGACCGTTACGGAATTGTTACTCTGGTTCCTGCGCATTCTTAGTAGTTCCCACTTTCGTCGCCAGGTGCCTCTACTTCTGCAAAAACGCCAGAGAACCTAGCGGCAAAAAGTAGTACTATTTGTCGATAGTTTGTCATGTAATCTTGCAGAAATGACGGCTTCCTCGCCATTTATGTGTATATTATTTGCTACAAATCTACACGTGTTCGACGGTAACCATTAAGGAAAGTCATTTAGTTTCATTCACTAGTATATAGCTCTAAGTTCAGTTAGGCATGAACAATAGCCCATACAGGAGACCGTTACGGATCTAGTCCTCTGCATCCTGGCAAGTTCTTAGTGTTACAACTATCGTCGCCAGGTGCCTCTTCGTCTGCAAAGTCGCCAGAGAAACTATCGGCAAAAAGTGAAACTATTTGTCGAAGGTTTGTCATGTAATTTTGCAGAAATGACAGCTTCCTCGACATTTATGTCCATGTTTCTTGCCACAAATCTACGACAAGTGATCGACGATGACATTGAGGTTATGTTAAGAATACGTTTTCACAACATGCCTTGCGATGAAGTTCTCTTGGAGTTCGACATACAGATTATCTAAACTACGATTGATCTCGTAATATGAATTGCTCCAACTGAACACATTCGTGTATTGGCGTTCCAACTACAGTCTAACTTTGCATAAAATGATTGAGAATTAGACTTGAGCCTAACTTTCTGACGCACGACATGAAGCTTTATTGTGTTGATAAATGACTCTAAACATATATGCGCTCGACATTCAGCCATTAATAAGTGATTAAAACACGACTTGCACAAACTAAAACTATTCTGTACTGAAAATAGTTTCGAAACTTTTCTCGGTAAAGTGTTGAAACCTGTTTAACGGCAACTCTCTACAACTTAACTGCATAGAAAATTGTCAGTATCAAGACTTTGACAAGCGATGAATTTCATATAATTACGTACAACTTGCACCTTAACTGTGCTGAATATGGGCTACAAACATGATTTAATCCATCTAAAGATTACGCGTTAAGCGCCTTACATACAGTCATTCTGTGACAAAGCCTGTTAACATGACTAACTGCAAGCGATGAAATTCGAATATTGGCATTCGACATACATCTTATCTGTTCTGAATATAGGTTTAAACATAACATGCGCCAAATCAAGAAATTTGTGTGTTTTCGCTTGGCTTACTGTCTATCTGTATTGAATATTGATTGTAAACATGACTCGCAAAAGAGATGAGCATGTCATGCAACTCATCGCTAATCAAAAAAGCCTCCGTACATGAATTCGCCCATCCGAAGAATTTCATGTATTCACGCTCGAAATACAGCCTGTTTTCTCAGCATATAAACTTCATACGTAATGAAACACGTGTATACAGGACCGACATTTAGAATCATTCATTAGTGTTATATCTATCAGTCCAGTTAGGCATGAAAATTATCGCAGACCAAATACCGTTATGGATCTAGTACACTGCATCCTGGGCAAGTTCTTAGTATTTCCCACTCTCGTCGCCAGGTGCCTCTACGTCTGCAAAGACGCCAGATAACCTAGCGGCAAAAATTGGAACTATTTGTCGAAAGTTTTTCATGCATTGTTGCAGAAATGACCGCTTTCTCGCCTTTTATGTAAATATTTCTTGCCACAAATGTACGAAAAGTGATAGACGGTGACAATGAATTTATCAGTTAGGAGTATGTTTTCAAAAAAGGACTTGCGACAACCCGTTATGAAAGATTACTGAAATTCGACCCTTTGATTTCGCAATGTGGTTTCCGCCAACTGGAGAAATTCATGTACTGGCGATCGAACTACAACATATCTTTGCAGAAAAAGATCGTTAATTATGACTTCAGCCAACTTAATATGATCTTTTCTGATTTTCCGCATGAAGCTTTATTGTGTTGATAAAAGACTGTAAACATATATGCGTTCGAAATGCAGTCTAGGTGTACTGAATAAGTGTTTAAAAGTGACTTGCACGAACTCTGATAAAATTCTCTCGAAACTTTTCGTGATAAATGTGTTGAAATCTGTTTAATGGCAATCTACAAGCACACTGCATAGAATATAGTCAGGGTCTAGACTTTTAAATGTGATGAAATTCATATAATTGCGAACTACTTGCACCTTAAGTGTGCTGAATATGGGCTACAAAAATGATTTAATCCACCTCAAAGTGTACGTGTTAAGCCTTTGACATACAACAATTCTGTGAAAAGCCTGGTAACATGACTCACTGCAAGTGATGATATTCGTGAATTGTCATTCGACATACAGCTTAAGTCTTCTGAATATGGGTTTAAACATAACTTGAACCAAATCATGAAATTTGTGTGTTTCGTTTGGCTTAGTCTATCAGTATTGACATGGCCTGGAATCATGACTCGCAAATGGAGATGAAATAATTTCTTAAAGCTTGACATGCAACTCATCGTTAATCAAAGCAGGTTCCGTACATGATTTCGGCCAACTGAAATTTTTCGTGTATTAACGGTCTGCATACAGCCTATTTGTTCAGTATGTGAGCTCGATGCACGTCTCGCGCTGAGTAATGAAATACGTATATACGCGAAAGTCATTTAGTTTCATTCATATAGCTCTAAAGTCAGTTAGGCATGAACAATAACCCATACAGGAGACTGTTACGGATTTGGTACTCTGGTTCCTGGGTAAGTTCTTAGTGGTTCCCACTTTCGTCGCCAGGTGCCTCTACTTCTGCAAAGACCGCAGAGAACCTAGCGGCAAAAAGTAGAACTATTTGTCGAAAGTTTGTCATGTAATTTTGCAGAAATGACGCCTTCCTCGCCATTTATGTGTATATTATTTGCTACAAATCTACACGTGATCGACGGTAACCGTTAAGGAAAGTCATTTAGTTTCATTCATTAGTATTTAGCTCTAAGTTCAGTTAGGCATGAACAATAGCCCATACAGGAGACCGTTACGGATCTAGTTCCCTGCACCCTGGCAAGATCTTAGTGTTCACAACTATCGTCGCCAGGTACTTCTTCGCCTGCAAATTCGCCAGAGAACCCAGCGGCAAAAAGTGGAACTATTTGTCGAAGGTTTGACATGTAGTTTTGCAGAAATGACAGCTTTCTCACAATTTATGTCAATGTTTCTTGACACAAATCTACGACAAGTGAGCGACGATGACATTGAGGTTACGTTAAGAACACGTTTTCACAACATGTCTTGCGATGAAGGTCTCTTGATGTTCGACATACAGATTATCTAAACTACGATTGATCTCGTAATATGAATTGCGCCTACTGAACAAATTCGTGTATTGGCGTTTCAAATACAGTCTAACTTTGCATAAAATGATTGAGAATTAGACTTGAGCCAAACTTTCTGACGGACGACATGAAGCTTTATTGTGTTGATAAATGACTCTAAATATATATGCGCTCGACATGCAGCCATGAATAAGTGACTAAAACACGACTTGCACCAACTAAAACTATTCTGTCCTGAAAATAGTCTCGAAACTTTTCGCGCTAGATGTGTTGAAACCTGTTTAACGGCAACTCTGTACCACTTAAATGCATAGAAAATTGTCAGGATCAAGACTTTGACAAGTGATGACTTTCGTATAATTACGAACAACTTGTACCTTAACTGTTCTGAATATGGGCTACAAACATGATTTAATCCACCTAAAAGAGTACGCGTTAAGCGCTTGACATACAGTCATACTTTGACAAGGCCTGTTAACATGACTAACTGCAAGCGATGAAATTCGTGTATTGGCATTCAACATACATCTTATCTGTTCTGAACATGGGTTTAAACATAACATGCGCCAAATCAAGAAATTTGTATGTTTACGCTTGTCTTACTGTCTATCTGTATTGAATATGGATCGTAAACATGACTCGCAAATGAGATGAGCTTGTCATGCAACTCATCGGTAATCAAAACAGCCTCCGTACATGAATTCGCCCAACCGAAGATTTTCACGTATTGACGCTCGAAATACAGCCTGTTTTCTCAGCATATGAACTCCATACGTAATGAATTACATGTATACGGGACCGACATTTAGGATCATTCATTAGTGTATATCTATAAGTCCAGTTAGGCATGAATAATATCGCAGACCAGATACCGTTATGGATCTAGTACACTGCATCCTGGTTAAGTTCTTAGTGTTTCCCACTCTCGTCGCCAGGTGCCTCTACGTCTGCAAAGACGCCAGAGAACTTAGCGGAAAAAATTGGAACTATTTGTCGAAAGTTTTACATGTAATGTTGCTGAAATGACCGCTTTCTCGCCATTTATTTAAATGTTTCTTGCAACAAATGTACGACAAGTGATTGACGGTGACAATGAAGTTATCAGTTAGAAGTATGTTTTCAAAGAAAGACAAGCGACAACCCGTTATGAAAGGGTACTGAAGTTCGACCCTTTGATTTCGTAATGTGGATTGCACCAACTGGAGAAATTCATGTATTGGCGATCGAACTGCAGTATATCTTAGCAGAAAATGATCGAGAATTATGACTTCAGCCAACTTAATATGATCTTTTCTGATTTTCCGCATGAAGCTTTATTGTGTTGATAAATGACTGTAAACATATATGCGCTCAAAATGCAGTCTAGGTGTACTGAATAAGTGTTTAAAAGTGACTTCACGAACTCTGCTAAAATTCTCTCGAAACTGTTCGTGATAAATGTGTTGAAATCTGTCTACAAGCACAAGGCATAAAATATAGTCGGGGTGTGGACTTTTAACAAATGATAAAATTCATATAATTGCGAACTACATGCACCTTAACTGTGCTGAATATGGGCTACAAAAATGATTTAATCCACCTCAAAGAGTACGTGGTAAGCCTTTGACATACAACAATTCTGTGACAAAGCCTGTTAACATGACTCACTGCAAGTGATGAAATTCGTGTATTGTCATTCGACATACATCTTACCTCTTCTGAATATGGGTTTAAACATAA
>Ga0268261_10001623_pt1 | contig 15645 bp, 11 predicted proteins | sample TergutNc150P1_FD_190353 | JGI IMG/M metagenome (GOLD analysis project Ga0268261, IMG submission 190353) | Nasutitermes corniger P1 segment gut microbial community from laboratory colony in Florida, USA - Nc150 P1 (SPAdes) (version 2) | ecosystem: Host-associated > Arthropoda: Insects >... | reverse complement strand
TTGTCTGTTGTGAGTGTCGCGTGTTGTCAGGTAGAGGTCTCTGCGACGAGCTGATCACTCGTCCAGAGGAGTCCTACCGACTGTGCTGCGTCGTTGTGTGTGATCTAGAAACATCAAGAATAGGTGTTCCATATATATATATGACGTTAGTAACCTAAGGGTTAATTTCCAGTTCTAAGTTTCATCGAATCTATGGGTGTGTGGTTTTGTTCTGTTGTATACTTTCAAAATCAGACATTAATTTACCCAATTATGGACAAAATGCAGCGTCCCCACCTTTGTAGCTATAACTGGTTAAGCGACGACAGCAAACCAGTCTTAGAAGGGTTTGAACTTTCAAACAAGTATGAGTAGAGGCTGGAAGTACTCGAGCTAACAGACTCTTCTCCCTCAATTATTGTGGCAAAGAAGATGAAAACCAAGCCACTAGTCTCCCTTTTGTCTTCTCAAGTTACAGTCACCGACATACAAAATAACCTGAAATAACAACTCCTGCTTAATCTTTGTTTTGTACTAAGCTGAAGACTAAATTAAGTTTTTGTACTTCCTTTCACGTTTTTGTAATCGAGGATGATTTCGTCCTTTTTAATGTCGTTAGTGTGTAACCAAACGGTTGTCTACTTGCTCCCTCTCAATCCCAAGGAAATCCATTCTTCTTATGAAAATTCTAATATATGTAGAACTTCTTCTGCTTGTGTCAGTGTGACCCCATGGTCCAACCCTCCGTTATTTTGAGGTTACTGATGGAGTCATGTGGGACGTGATCTTAGTCAATGGTCCTTTCCTGTGATGGTAATGGAGATGGCTTCCCCTTGCCCAATATATGAATCAGTACTTTTTATTAAATGTTCCTGAATGTAGGAATAATATCCTGAAATTTCAATAATACTTCTTTTATGAGTATATATATTTTTTTTTTTTTTTGCAGAGACATAACTCAACGACTAGTATTATGATCAATATTTATTTCCTGACGGATTTACGGTTTTCCATTCGGACGGGATTCATATGACAAAGAGAAGTGATGCGTTGATATCTGTGATCCCTAAATTTAGTGCATGTAAGCGCAGTTACGATATACATTTTTTTAAGAATGGGTTTGTGTAGAACTTATCACTTACAATTGTACAAAAGTACTTATCGCTTTCTATTTTTTGCACCGGACATCAAACGAGATACTATAAGTAGGGTAAATTCTTCTGCATTGAGTGACGTATGGTTGATACGAGAATTTTTGGGAAAACATGAGCATAATAAAATTCGTTATTTCTGAGATAAATAGTTTTTTTATGTAAGAATGAAATGCCGCTTTTAAATTCTGCATTTTGCATGTACTTTGCCCATGATCTGTGTGAACACCAAGTACTGCGTTCTGTCGAATATGAGAATGTGTACTCCTGAATTTAAACACCATATTCTCAAAATCAACTTTCACAGTGTGAAATTTACTGTAAATTTATACAGAATGGTAATAAAAAAATATATTTTTTTTTTTGGCTACACGTGAAGGACGTGTATGTGAAATAAAAGCCACATATGGGAAAACACTTACCAATGTAAAAATGAAAAAGATATATTTATGGATATCCAGTACAGATCAAATCAATTATTTCATACAGGTACAAGAAGCAAAAAAGAAAATAAATAAATAATAAATAATGCAAGCACTATCAGAACGCAAATTAAGATGAAGAATAAAAGAATACTAAGGCTTCGATATAAAAATAACTGGATTCTATTCCAAGCCTTGAGAAATTCTTTAGTTATTCGTACGTTGACGGTCACAACACAGTACATACAATTTTGTTTTGGGCTTTATCGCAGTGCAGTCTTCATGCACCCCAAATATGCAATAATGAATAGTGGCATGTCTGTCATATATGTCTCGATGCATACTTTACAGAACCAGTTATCTTGCCACTCTACTTCCCCTACTCTAGTCTTTCATTGTTGTTCTTCCCTGGTATGCCTCATACATTTCTTTTAATTTCGATTATATCTGCTTCTTCTGCTTCATTTCCAGCCTTTTCTTACGGACAGTGGCCATTGTAACCACATTAGATGCAGAATTCTTTTATTCTCACACAGGGCCTGAAATCTTTGGAGACGGACCAGCATCAGGGACTGTCCTGTATTTATGACCACTACTTGCTTTAGCATTAGACATACATGAGATATTCGCTTGAAGAGTTTCACTGTCATTTCTTCGATTATTCTCCTATTTGGCTCCGTGACGACAGTTTCGTGGGATGAATCCAGGGTTGCTGCAGTTGCTTCTCTCATACCTGGAAAAAGAATATAATCCTCGTGCCCTGTCGGTCAAAAAAAGGAAACGCACCCGAAAAGCCCCTCCACATAGTCATGAAGACTCCCTCAAAAGTGAATCCTCCACCAGGCTACACATGCCGTCAGTCTACACTTCCGAGCCGCTCTGGGTTAAAAATCCAGACATGTCTGTAACCAACGTTTTTTTTGCCCAGAGTACATAATGTCATTTGTGAGAGAAGTCCTTAGAATGAAGTCGTCGGACCCTAAGCCAAGCAGAGAACGCATCCGCGCAAGTAGAAACTGCGTTCCAGTTTTAAGTTTTCCGTGTCACAGCCCAGGGATGCATCTCAAACGGAGGAATGGTTAAACGGTCTTAGAGACAAGTAGCCCCCTCTTGGAGAACACTCACTCTTCAGAAGCTGAAAGTGTTTCAGTAACTCAAAAAATCCGCATTATTTATGGAACCAAAGGATTTACGACCGTGTTCACAAAATCCCGCCATTTCCTTCAGTCCTTTACCAAATGAGTCAATTTGACATTCTCTCATATTATTTTAACCTTATTCATTCCATGCATTGTGACTAAATTTCTCATTTATAAAACCAATATACATATGCACATCTAACACACACAGCAATACAATCTCTTATTTAAAGCTAGATGTTTGGGAGGTAGTTACCTCCTACACACAGCACAACACAAAGCACAGGGACAACAATAAGTTCAGGTGCATGTATACAATTAGGATACCTACAAAGACATAAAAAGCATACATAAATTTAACTACATTGTAAGAGATCTTATATTTTTTAATGCAGCTGCACAAATTACTACGAAATGGAATGTATTATTATAATTATAATTATTATTATTATTATTATATTATACTTTATAGAGTTTTAAATCTTAATTTATTGCCACCCTGAAGATGGCAGAGTTTCGCCTAAACACGTAGGAGTGAGCAATATGTTGTATTGGTGTGTATGTTAGATGTGCATATGTTGGTTTTGTAGATCTGAAATTTTCTCATACTATAACTTCAAGATCTGTTTTAGTGTTACGCACACAACTACGCCTATTATTCCAAGTCTTATCTTTCTCTGAACGTTTTCCGACTAAAACATTTGTGATATTTCCCATGAGTGCAGCATGTCTCACACCTCCCTTCATGCTTGTGTTGACCAACCTAAAAAATGTTTGGTGAAAATGACGAAATGTTGGTGATGTTAAAGTTACTACGGTTGTTGCAGTGTCTGTTGGTGTTGTTGCTGTTGTATAAGTCGTCGGACTTCAGGATTTACGTGTTTACTTCTTGCAGGCTCATTTCATTAACTAAAAGCTCGGACTATCGCAAAAAAAAAATGCCTCACAATGAAAGAAGGTCTGTGTGTTCCGGACTAAGGAATATGACTCTGAAACATCGGATAAATGTTCCATAAAACGAATCATAGCAAACAGACCAGATTTCAAGCAGCCATGTTCGAAAATAATACTCCAGTAGGCGGCAGACACTTACAGTTACAAATATGGTCAGTGCCTGTCGATAATACGGACCTACAGCGTGTCTTGTAATAGGGCGACAACTTTCGGTGTTCACAAGATGCATTTCTCGTGTTAATAGCTGCCTATCAACACAAAAATTCCAATGAACAAAGCAAGAAATGGCAAAGTAATTAAGTGAAAATATTTGATTTCAAACTAAAAATAAGGAAATGCAAAATACACAGTTATTCTAGATAATTTTTTTTTTCTGTGTTAAAGTGGAGACTTTTCAGTCTACTTTCGTAATGTGGCTCATATTTTGGAGGAAACCATTTTAAATCCAGGACGTATTACCGGCCATTGTGACAGATAATTTCAATAACCAACAAATGCACATAAGACGTCCAAAAAGCAAACGTAATGTATAAAATTCCTAGGTGTTCCAGCGCCAAGGCACCTTCTTCAAGGAATCCAAAACACAAAGGCGCGCAGGTACCAACACAAAATAGTTGGTATTAACTAACTAGCTTTATGGAAGCTAACAGGTTCTCAGCTAGTCAAGAAATTGCCCGCATTTTAATGAAAGCCGAAGGATCATTGCCGCACTCACGACAGCCCGCAACCTGTCCCTGTTCTGAGACAGATCAATCAAGTCCACACAACTCCCCATCCCACGTCCTGAAGATTCATGTGAATATTATCCTCTCGTCTATGCCTGGATCTTCCAAGTGGTCTCTTTCCCTCAGGTTTCCCCACCAAAACTGTCTATGCGCTTCCCATTTCCTCATACGCGTTACGTTCCCCGCTCATCCCATTCTTCTTGATGTGAGTGCCCGAATGATATGTGGTGTGGAGTACAGATCACTAAGCTCCTCCTTTTGTAGTGTTCTACACTAGCTTGTTACCTCGTTCCTCCTAGGCCCAGTCTCTTCCTCACCACACTATTTCCAAACACCCTCAGCCTATATTCCTCCCTCAATGTGAGCGACCAGGTTTCACACCCATATAGAACAACAGGCAAAATTACAATTCTGTATATCTTAATCTTTAAATTCTTAGATAGCAAACTGGAAGAAAAACATTCTTCCCCGAAAGATAGCAAGCATTCCTTGAATTCCATATGTTCTTAATTCATTCCTGAATTGAATTTGGATTCGAGATTATTGTTTCCAAATATTGGAAATCTCTCGCCCTTTCAAAGAATTTATTATCTGTCTTTACGTTGTGATTTTGTCCTGCATTCTGATCTCGAGACATGACCATGTACTTAGTTTTATCAGCATTTAATTCTAGTCCATTCTCCTCAGTAGCAACTACTAAAGCTTCTGTGTTTTTCTTTATAGCGTGTACTCTCCCGCCCAATATATTAACATCATTAGCTTTCACCAGAACCTGATGAATACCATTTAATTTCAAGTCATCCTGGTTTACCTGAACCCTCGAAATGGCGTACACTAAAGCAAAGTTGAAAAACAATGGCGGTAGAGCATCTCTTTGTTTCAAACCAATCCTAATAAGACACATGTCAGACAAATGCTTGCCTTCCCGGACTCTGCTATAAGTTTCATTCAGACACATTTTTATTAGCCTTGCCAGTTTTATATGGACACCAAACTCAATGCGAATATTATACAAGACCTCCCTCCTAAATAAATCATAAGCTTTCTTGAAGTCTATAAAGAGGTGCTGCACTGCTTTGCTGTATTCCCATTTTTTCAAATACGTGACGAATACAGAATATATGAACAGTAGTTGACCTGTTGCGTCGAAATCCACATTGATGATCCCCAATAATTTCCTCTGCATGTGGAGTTAACCCTAAGAGAAAGATGTTAAATAAAATTTTGTACGTAATTGGTAAAAGTTATATGCCTCTATAATTACTACAATTCGTTTTATCGCCCTTCTTGTAGATAGGAACAGTGAACGACTCCTTCCACTCTTCAGGCGATTCCCCCTTATTCCAAATAGAAATAATAAGTTTATGGATCTCATAGAAAATTTTTCTCCCCTCTGCCTAAATTAATTGTGTTGGGATTTGATCAATACCTGGTGATTAGTGACTTTTTGGGTTTTCAATAGCCAATTCAATCCCAAAGGCACTCGGCTCAGGCACTAGGGGTTCCGCTGTGTATATTTCTGTGCGCCTAACATCATTAAATCAATGTACATTCAGTAGCTGAAATAAATTATTCCTCCACCTAGCCAAAATACTGTGAGAGTCTGTGACCAAATAACCCTTCTCATTTTTTATTATATTAGTTCTAGGCTGGTAAGCTTTCTTTAAATAATTGATGCCCCAGTACAAGCCCCCGATATTTTTTATCTTTCTGGTAATTTCAATTTCCTCCATTTTATCTGTTAAATATTCCTTCTTTTTGTTCTTAAAATGTCTGCTAGCTTCACGTCTTACATTGTTTAGATTATCTACATTGTTTTGACTTGGATTCTGTAACCACTGCATTTTAGCTGTTTCCTTTGCTTTAAAAACCTAAATATTCTTCATCACAACATGGTTTACGCTGCTTCAATTCGTGCACAACTAAACTAAATTTAGCTGAGGTTTCTGATATTCTCTTTAATGTTCTCCCAAGCCTTATTTATATCCTCGCCATCATTTTAGTTCTCCAAAGCTGCAACCCTGTATGTAATCTCAGTCTGATACTGTTTTCTAACCTCCAGGTCATTTAGCTTCCAGAGATTAAATCTCTCCACATCCAGTTCTGTGCTGCTTGTTTATTTCTGCCAATATTTCCCTAGCTTTTGAAACGACCAGATATCGATCAATATCACATTCAGCTCCCCTGAAAGATCGTACATCAAGTACGTATGTATACTCGAATGCCATCTCCTGTCTATCGATATGTGGTCAATCTGGTTGTGAGCCTTCCCATCAAGACAGGTCCAGGTGTATTTATGGATGTTTTGGTGCAGGAATATCGTACTTTAACAACTAGATTTTTTGTGTGGCAATGTTTGCTATTCTAGCACCATTATCGTTACTATCCTGACTTAGACTCTCGTTCCCTGTTGTCGGTTTGAAAATATCCTCTTTCCACGATTTTGCATTAAAATCTCCTACCAGAAATTCCATATGGTAGCCTACTTAGAACAATGATAGAACCTGATTTAAATACCCATAAAAACTGTCTTTGAGTCGTCACGTTTCTCTTCATATGGTGCGTGCATATTCAAAACAATGATATTAAAGCAGCGACCTTTCAGAACTATGTATGGCATCCTATCATTAATAAACTCTACTCTTTTAACTGCTGATATTATTCTGTGAAGATTGTCGTTCCCTTTCCATAGAAAAAAGTAAAATTCCCTGCTCTAACCGTGCCTCTTTGTGCCACCTAACGTCCTGTATACCCACTAAATCTAATTTGTACCTCGCTGATTCCTTGGCTACTGTCGTAATGACCCTTGTACAGGCTCCTCACATTCCACGTGTCAAATCTCATGTCCCATTTCCATTGCTTAGATTATACCAAAGGGTCAATCCAAGCCCGAGGCAATTGTGAACGTTTCGTAACACGGCAGTTTTTAAGGCAAGGAGTTGTTAGCATCTCGACCAAATCCCAAGCTAAAGGACCATTCCTTTCGGCTGTCCATTACTCTTTATTCAATATATTCGCAGCTACCCTCCATTATGCAGTCCGTTCCTCCATCAGCAACCTGAGGACGCACTATACTGTGGTGACAGGGATCCACCTGTGATGGACATTCTTGGTATTACAGTAATAAAAGTTTAAAATTCTAGTTTTATAAAAATACGAAAATGACTTCAGAATTGGCGTACGATGAAGATGTAGACCAGAGTGAAGGGTTTTATATATAACAAATATACTACACTTATTCAGAACACAATACCGCCCGACAAGAATCACACCGACACACACCACTTGGTATGTATGCTATAATGTACTCAATTTTTTAAATTAGTCAGTTTTCAGACGTATGCCGTTTTATTTAGCTCTACAATTCTTTTAAACATTTATATACGTTTGTTATACAATCCAACTCATGCATTATTCACACTTTGAAACACACTCACTTCAACATTTAAAACCAATAAAATGTTAAACGCGTGTTTGTAAGTATAAAACCCCTACACGTTTCGGTCTTTTTTCACGACCATCTTCAGGGGATCCTCCGCTGTGCTTTGTGCCGTTACTATTCCTCCCGCTAATTTGCGTTCGTTGAGTTTGTATTATTACGCAGTATGTGGCCGCATGTGTATGTCATCTGTAATTCAACAGTTCCTTAGAATAATTTCCACGATGTTCATGATATCCAGGATATGAAAAGTGAGACATTTGATTTGAAGAAGTCCAGACTTACCTGTGCGTGTTTGGTGTTCTTGTCTGTTGGTGATCTGGTCTGGTGAATAGTACATGAGTTGGATGGTATAACAAGTGTGGCAACATGCACGGTGCGACATTAAAGATTTATATAAGTATTTAGAGGGCTACATCGTTTCGGATCATACATGAAGTAATTCAACACTATAACGTTTTGATGGTGGTGTATAACATACAGAGTTTTCTTCTTGTGGACTTTATCCATCATATAACAGATATATAAACACTAAAACACTACGTTTCGAAAGCCGGTTTTGCTTCCGTCTTCAGGCAAGAAACACCTAAACTGCTGGGCCCTTAAATCAAGCTATTCTGTTGGTTGCCACTTACTGAGAATAGCTTGATCTAAGGGGTCCAACAGATTAGGTTTTTCTTGCCTAAAGACGGGAGCAGAGCCAGCTTCCAACACGTAGCGTTTTAGAGTTTATGTATCTGTTACACAATAGACGAAGTCAAATAGAAGAAGGTTGTATCTGTATACATTAAGTAGTCACATGTTTGTAAGCATAATTGGCATTTTACCATATAAAACTTTAAACTCTGGCCTATATCTTCAGCTTACGTCAATTCTGATGTCAATAATTTCGTATTTTTATAATTGTGACATTTTAAATATTTTATTATTGTAGTACCAACAATGTTGTGTTCGTACTTGCATGCCTTTGTATTTTGGATTCCCTGAAGATGGTGCCTTGGCGCTGAAACATCTACGAATTTTGTATTTTAAGTACGATTTTTAGTTGTTTTCTGTGTCTTTGTTGGTTATTGTAATTATTTGTAAGAACAACGCAGGGATGATATAGTGTAAAAATTGTGACAGACCTATGGTCTGTGGAATATCATCGCCTCGTCCCAAAAACTGTATTGTAAAAGTTTGTAAATAAAATACCATCTTAAAAAGAGTACATTCTCAACGGATCGCGGGATTACCCTGCCCTTTGACACACTCTTGCACCGAAACTTCTTCGTGTGATTTTGTTACTGTACTAGGCCAAGGTCAAGTTACATAACAGCGGCCTATCACCGCTCGAACCACTGAAATCTGTACTGTCGCTGTACACTTGCTTCACAAACACAACTGACAGCGTTGCTCATTTCATGCGTGTACTGAGACAACGTGCACAATTCAGAAGGCCTGCCATGATATGTAAGACATGATATGACATTTATTTATTACAATTGGGTTCCACCCGGTGGCAGTGGTCGGTAGACTTGTACAAAAACAGGGAAGAGACAGCACACAAGGAGAAACAATATACAAGACAATACAAAGACAATACAAAAACACAGAATACACAAAATAGAAAACAAAAATACAAAAAAACAAACAAAGATAATATTAAAAACAAGTCGAGTAATTAGAAAATAACAAAGAGAAGCAAATAATAATGAGATAACGTACTACACAGAACCTACATACAGTTACATAACTATAAATCAATGATAAATCACACGTTTCACCCAAGATAATCACTTCATTTCACATCACTTCACTTCAATACATTTCACTACACTTCACTCCCCATTTTTCACTACCCTGCACGTTTGGACGTGTAGTCCGCACTCTTCAAAAACACTTCACTTATCATTTATAATTTCTTAACCCTTTTTCTAAAAATGTGTGATTTACAGATGAAAGTCGCCAGTGCCTCTGTAGGCAGCTTTGTTCCATTCTATGACTGTCTTATTTTCAAAGGCATATTTACGGTTGTCTGCTCTTTGTTTTCTGGCCCTAAATTTTTATGATCGTGATCATCCCTGCTCAGGTGGCACGTTCTTTTAAACTTTCTCTTAGAGATTTCCATGCACGTTTCCCGGTGTATGTTTTGAACAGGACACAGATGCGAGCTATCTTCCTACGCTGCGCCAAGTTTTCCCAGACCAAAACGCTGGTACGATTTGCAAATTTAGCCACGTTCTTTTGCACACTGTCTAAAGCGTTTATCCAGCCTCCCCTGTACGGGTCCCAGTACGAAAGGCCCATATTCAAGAATCGGACGCATTAGTGACATGTAGGCTAAACTTTTCATATAACTATTTCCCTTTTTAAAATAACGCATTATGAAATGAAGAGCCTTCCAGGCGTTTTGTACTGTGTAACTAACTTGATCAGCCCAGCTTAAATCGCTGCGTACGATTATTCCTAAATATTTGCAGCTGCTCGCTTCCGGAATTCTTTGGTCCCCCCCCCCCCCCCCCTCCCCGCAAAAAATAATCGAGAGGATCCTTCACCCAAGCTCTCATGAAGCTTACAGCTTTAATCTAACTTGGATTTATTTTCTTTGCATTCTCTACCACCCACTGCTCCAATCTGTCCAGGTCTATCTGCAACGTGCTCATGTCGTTATCATTCATAGTTTTCCTATACATCATACAGTCATCTGCGAAAGTCTAATAGTTGACTCCAGTCTCCTCCAAATATCATTTACGTACGCCAGGAACAGAAGTGGGCCCAATACGTTCCCTTGCGGTACCCCTGACGTCACTCTGATTTCCTCAGATAATTGTCCTCCTACTCTAACTCTCGGCGAACGATCTAAAAGGATTTCTTTTACCCATACTGCTACCCTCGAATCCACCTCCGACGCCGCAATTTTCATAAGCAGCCGATCGTACGGAACTAAATAGAAATGCATAAACACTTGCTGTATTACTGCAGTCTTCTGCCACAATGGCATAATGAAACAGCTCGTCGAATTACCACCAGTCAGTCATCTTAACTAAGATATTTTGAACAACGAGAAACCCCATGTACAAAACCGCTTACATTAGAGTCTGTCGCTGGACACGATGCTCAGCCACAAACATCCACATCCCTTCCTGATTTCCCTGTTTACGTAAGACCCATCTTTATGTTACAGTCCCTTTGACAATTCGCTTTTTCATGTGGACATCTAAATTCTGCAAGTACAAGTATACCTCCTCATCCCAGTTGCAGCCAAAAGTCCAGCGCATCTCAAGATCCAAATAGTAGGTAACTTATAAAAATCAGATACGTTTATTTTATGTTTATTTTAAACTGCTCATTTACTTCATCCCACTTAGGTCCCAAATATTTTCCTAAGAACTTCTTATAAACAACTGTGCTTTCTGCTCAGAATCGACTCCCTAAGTCTGTTAGCAGAGAAGCACGTCAAACGAAGAAATTAACAAGACATATGAGGATCTCGTGATGATGGGACATAGACTCCGTGTAGTCTCGTGGATAGGTACTGACGTGCTGGAGAAACATATCTTCTACTTTCTTTTTTCGAAAAGAAATTAAATGGAGGCAGCAGATTCCTACCGAACGTTCTACCGTACTACAGTGTGCCACATTACAGAAAACCATGAGCTTAGAATTAACCTGCCCTGATGTCTAGTGGAATATAGCTGTAGCGATAGTATATCTGAACAAACCATGCGTTGAATGTCGTGAGGCCTTGAGATTTTAGTGCAGAGTACACAGGTTTATTAACACGATATCACGTGTGTACGTTGTTACGTCTTTGATGTATTAGTGTAAATACGCGTGCAGAGTCTTGATTTGTAATTTTACTTCGGTGGCAACTGCCAAGGGAAGGACTGAGGAAAAACTCTTATCTAACACTGCCCATGTGTTTCCGTTAATGCGAGAGGCCAAGTTCAACACCGACACACAACAAAAGGCAAAATTATAAGTCGTGTGTCTTGAACTTTAAGGTTTTAGATAGCACAGAGGAAGACAAAGGATCCTCAACTGCATGGAAGCAAGAGCTCCCCAGATTTTAGCTGATGTTAATTTCTTTGCAAATGAAGATCTTATATATTTTCAAAGCATTTATGTTTTAATTTTTTCTGGCATAGTTGATTAGACTTCAACAAATATATATATATATATATATATATATATATATATATATATATATATATATACACGTAGTTCTCTCAGCATTTTCTTCTTGGCCAACTTTTTACTAATGACCAATCTACATTCTTTTTTGTAGAGCATTAGTTTTCGCCCAGTATACTACGGTTATAGTCATAATTTCAATAATTGCCAGCAAAGACCGAAAGCCCATGCATCGAATTTAACTTCAGGTCCTCCTGCCATATCTTAAAACAAAACTGAAAATCAATGGCAGAAGAGATATTGGTGTTTCAGAACATTCTGAACAGAAAGCTTATACAATAAAGCTTACCCCTTTGTAGTTATTTCTAGGTTTTATTTAAACACATTCTATCAATAAATAATCATAATCTTTTATTAAACAATTAATGTCGTAAATACAGTACACTTCGCCTCTCATAAATCATAGCTACCTCGTTCTATAAATAGCTGATAGACTGCCTCAATATATGAATACATCCACTGGTCCTGCAGTAAATGCAGATGATGTATTAAACTGATTATCCCCAATAATTTCGCCTACATGTGCAGCTAACGCTAAGCGAATAGTTTTGTATCAAGAATTGTAAGTAGCTGTTAAGAATGATGCCTTTCCATCACACAAATAAGCAAAATAACTTATTCCTGCCACTGTTGATGTAGTTCTTACTCATTCCAAATAGAATGTTTAACCGTCTGCTTAGTTCAGTTCTGCCGGAAAGCGTTATATCGCCAATATTATAATTTATGCCCGCTAAAATTGTCAATAAAAATCTTAAAATCCAAGGCAGTAGGCTCAGGTATTAATGTCTTAGCTGTACGTACGTGTATTTCAGTCTGCCTTATATCATTAACTCCATGTATATTCATAGCTGACAGACCCGATTCTTGCACGTGTTCCAAATACTGTAAAATTCTGCTAACAAATCACCTTTCTCATCGTCTAAGATTTAAATCTTTCTCTATACAACTTTAATTTTTATTGTCATTATGCATTTTTTCACTATTCAGTCTATTTGTTCTTGAAATGTCATTCAAAACAGTCATCGGGCATATATTTTGCATAGATTACTGTTTCTTCCTTTATTTTAATAAAATATTGTAACAATTATTTCTGCTTCTAAGGAGTTTGCATCATTTGTCAATAAACTTAATTTGGTAAAATAAAAAAGCCGGTACCCAAGATGGATATTCCTTGTCTTTTTACAGTTCCAAATCCTAACCTGTGGTTTTGATGTACCGAATACTCAACACACAACACACACTTTTTATTTTCCTGCGGCGGATCTAAGAGAACACATATAAAGTTATAAAATTTACTGCCTACATTTGTCAGCACGTACTGCAGCTACGATTGTTAAAGCAGTATTAAAAATACAAAGTGCAGTTTCTCTTTCTGATTCAATTGCTTTCTTCCAAATTTCGACTTGCATATGTAAACTTTCATTGATTAATTTTGGTGTTTCAAGTTTTAGCAACTATAGCCCGACTTCTAACGCCGACAAGTAAATAAAATATATCCAGACGAAGGAAGGTTACTCCGTATTGAGACGACGGGAATTGCACAGTCTGCGCCTTAGTTGCTTTATGTGATTCAAGTCCTTTTTCCCAATCTATTTAACTACATGTGTAAACCTACATATTAAAAGGTAAAGCAATCCCATTACAGGCATGGGCAAGCCCTGAGTGTTCCAGGAGGTTGAGGCTCCCAGATTTCAAGACAATCGGCACATGAAGGTGGTAAGGTTGTCAGCCCTAACAACCGACCGCCTTTGAAGCAAAAGCAATCCCATTACAGGCCTGGACAGGCCCTAAGGTTTCCAGGAGGCTGAGGCTCCCAGATTTCAAGAAAATCGCCACATGAAGTTGGTAAGGTTGTCAGCCCTGCGCACAGACCGTCTTTACCCCCAGGAAATATTCTTGGTACTCATTTCTGTTAGAGGCTGAGTCAACCCCAGGGCCATAGTGCCGTCGGAAGGATTATGTCAATGAAAAAATCCAATGACACCATCAGGAATCGAACCCGCGACCTTCCGGCTTGTAGCGCAGTGCCTCAACCAACTGCGCCACCGCGTGCCCCACCGGCCGCCTTTACCCCCAAGAAACATTCCTGGTACTTATTTTTGTTAGAGGCTGAGTCGACTCCACGGCCATAGTGCGGCCGGAAGGATTTTGTCAATGAAAAAATCCAATGACACTATCGGGAATAGAACTCGCGACCTTCCGGCTAAGCCTACATATTACTTTCTGGATTTTGTTGTTATACTGTCTGATGTCTTAGATATTGTATACTGTATATTGCAATGATGGCAAGTAAAGAAAACCATCCCGGAACGAGAACAGTTACTACACCTTGTCAGTTTCGGAGGACGACGGGAAATGATCTGTCAGCGCATACCTCAAAAGTCCGTTCCAAAACGACTTTCAAAACGGTTTCCCATCAACTGCTTTTGCATTTTGTCTCGTAATTGGAACTGACTTAAAAAGCATCCAGGGGCTTGTATTTCATTTCCAAGTGAGCCCCAACCTTCCAAGGCAAATGTGACTAGGTTCTGACATAAGGAATAATTCCTGAAGAAAGGGGGTGTATAAATGAGAGTTATAAAATGTATTGGGAATTTGAGGTAAAGAATGATAGACTACAAATATTTGCATTAGAGGGAGTTGAATGATGAGCTTAAGACTCCGACCGCTTTGTCGTCGCATGAAGAACCTTGAACTATTAAATAAAGAATTACTTTTTCATACTTATGTTTGTAGCCAAATATTTGTCATATGCGCTAATAATTACACATATAAGAGTAGGCCTAGTTCATACTCCGTTTAAATAAATGATAGAATACGAACATACTTTACATTCAAAGTTATCCATCCCCATTACATGTGTACGTCTGTATTAAAGAAGAAAAGCCAAACATTGTTTTCAGTATTATTAAGTTCCCAGTAAAACATGAAGAAACAAGCAATACATCAGCTGTTTTCGAAAGTACAGATTGGAAAACAACATTTAAAATGTATGTTGTGATTGGACATCGAACTTCAGAGATAATCGGCAAACTGACTCACGACACGGTCACTAATGCAACATGAATACAGCTGGCTATAGGAAGAAATGAACGGTTGCAACATGGCCCACAGGAACTGGAAAGGCAAAGTAACTCACATAGCTCATGACGGTGCACTCGTTACGATTATCCGACGTTTGTTTATTTCCATCAATGCAGTGATGTTTTTTTGGATTTTGGCGTGTTCTTTGTTTCGTTGTTTCTTATGTTGGTAGTAAGGCTCGAATTTATTAATTCTGTTTGTATAATTTCGTGTTCATGAATTCTTGGTAAGTTCTAACAACAATTTTTTTTAATTCATGGTTCCGTGCATCATGATTCAATGTTGATAAAAAGGTCCAACTTGATGCAACACTATGCAGACATTTATTCACTGCACAGTCACTCTACATGTTTCGGGTGTCACACCACCCATCATCAGGAGTACTAAAAACTGTATCTGCTACCTCTGGTATAGGTCATGATGCTGGTACCAGCATCATGACCTATACCAGAGGTAGCAGATGCAGTTTTTAGTACTCCTGATGATGGGTGCTGTGACACCCGAAACATGTAGAGTGACTGTGCAGTGAATAAATGTCTGCATACTGTTGCATCAAGTTGGACCTTTTTATTAACA
>Ga0268261_10001622_pt1 | contig 15652 bp, 10 predicted proteins | sample TergutNc150P1_FD_190353 | JGI IMG/M metagenome (GOLD analysis project Ga0268261, IMG submission 190353) | Nasutitermes corniger P1 segment gut microbial community from laboratory colony in Florida, USA - Nc150 P1 (SPAdes) (version 2) | ecosystem: Host-associated > Arthropoda: Insects >... | reverse complement strand
TGCATTGTATGCAACTGTAATCGAATTATCAAATACATTCAATGACAAACCTGTTAATGCTTGAAACTCTACATTAGCTGTTCCACCACCAAATCCAGTTGATATATGTAAGCCACCTGTTTTCTTAACCAAGGTATCAATAAAAGGAGTTGGATTTTCAGATAATGTAAAATAAGGAAGTCTAGTCGGATTACTAAGGCTTTCACTTAAAATATAAATGATTGTTTGATCAGTAATGTCTTTACTTCTATCTTTATTAATTTCACTAGCAATTTTTGTATAACGTGTTTGAATTTCTTCCATTTTTTCTTTTGAGTAATCATTAGGTGTAAACATTACTGTGCTTAGTCTTTGTTGAAGCAGTAGTAATGAAAAACTCTCTCGTGATGCTAAAGCATTTGTTCCTCTCCAAAATGGTGTTGCTCTCATAACTCTTTCTAAAAGCGTCGCTCTAGTAGTAGGTAAGTTAGATCGAGATTGTCTAATTTGTAGGTTTGATATAGCATCGTTCATATTATTATAGAAACCATAGGATACTCCAACAAAAAAGACTGTTATTATAATACGTTTTTGTATTGAATTTATCATTTTGTTTTTAAAAATATATTTACTTAAGATTATGTATGAGATAATCAATATACATAAAATAAAAATTAATAAAGGAATATTGACACCTGTCGAAAAGGCTAATAGTGAAGGTATATCATTTAGCCAAGCAATGTCATCTAGAGTAATTGGTTCTAACCTTGACTTGAACTTAAAGTAGTTTCCTAATATTAGTAATGCACTTAGTATAAAGTTTATATATGTCGATAATAGATATTTATTTGTAATTAAATAAATTGAAAGGAAGACTATAGACATGATGATTACTTGAATAATCAACCCTCTATATCTTTGATTATGACCACTTACAAAAATAACGTATTGTACTAGAAAGTTAAAAACTAATGCAAACGAAATAGAAGTTGCAAAAGCAGCATGTATAGATGATGTTTTTCGCTTGATATCCGAAAAACCTTTTAAAACTGTATAAACACCAAGATTAAATAATTGTAAAAAAATGAAATAGAAAAAGCCAATTCGTAATAGACCTAATAATCGTATATTATTGATATTTCTTAGCCAAGTACTTTGTAAAGCTTCAGATACTAAAACCACATTAAGATTTGAAAGTAAGATAACAATGGTTATAATATATGATGCTAAAAGCTTTTTATCAATATTTGAATTTCGCAGCTTATTTTGAGAAAGATATGTTTTAAGAATAATGAAAAAACTAATACTTAAAATAAAAAGGAATAAATATGATTGTGTCATTGAATGGTTTGTCAAAAATTGAAAATAATTGTATCTATTGAAAAATCTACTTATATCAAACCCACTAATAGCAAATATATTTAAAATTTTTGTGAACTCTATACAAAGAAATATAATAGTGATTTTCAATATTGATTGTTTTTTAATAAGATGATTTACAATTAAAAATGATATAAAGACAATACAAATATATGAACTAATTGATATAATGTTTACTGGTATTCCTGCAAGTGGAGTGATTAGTGCACTATTATCAAAAATATTACTAAAAATATGATCTAGTACAACATTAAACATAATAAAAAATTGTGTAATAATTAGAAGTGTTAATGTTATATTTGGCCTACTGATGAATTTCTTTTTTCCCAATTTTATTCCTCCTAAATAAATATACAGAATGATAACATATAGATAATATTTAGAGTTGTACGAATAATGTATATAGGAATATTATAGAAAAGAAAAACTTACTATAAAAAAGAAAGAATGGTACAATAAGAAAGTAAGGTGAGGGAGTGTAAGTTATGGGACAGAAAGTAAGCATCATAGTACCTTTTTATAATTCTGAAAAGACATTAGCTAGATGTATAGATAGCATAATAAAACAAACTTATCAAAATATTGAGATTATCCTTATAAATGATGGAAGTAATGACAGCTCTAATGTTATTGCTAGTATTTATAAAAAGAATTATTCTGAGATCATCAAATATTATATTATAGAAAATAAAGGTGTATCATATGGTAGAAATTTTGGGATAGAAATTTCTAAAGGAGAATTCATCTCATTTATAGATAGTGATGATTTTGTAGAAGATAACTTTGTAGAAAACTTAGTTGGAAAAATGGATTCGAAGACAGATTTAGTATGCTGTGGATTCAATAGATATAGAGGAAATGATAATCACATTTGTATTAAAAAGAATCTAGAAGAAAACGACCCCAAAAATCTTGACGCTACAACAACATATGTATGGGACAAGCTCTTTAAAAGATCCATTATTACAAAGAATAATATTACTTTTCCTGAAGATGTAAGTTTTGGGGAAGACTACTATTTTTTAACAGTCTATAAACTATATTGTAAAAATATGACTAGTGTAGATCAATGCCTATATAATTATATGGATATAAGTGGTGGATCTATAACTAATAGTTTTGATGATACTATACTAGATGTGGTAAAGGTAAATAAAAAAGTATGTGAATATTATATTGAAAAAAAATGTTTTGATAAATATAGTAATGAATTGTTAAAATGTAGTGTCGGCTTTTATGCTAGAAGACTTAGAGAATTTAGAAAGTATAATAACTATGATTTAAAAACTAAATTTGTTGTTGAGTACTTGGCTTACTTCAAGACATATTTTCCAGGATGGAAAAAAACAGTCAACTATTATAAATCTACAAAATCACATTTTTATAGAACAAATAAATTGCTTTTAAAATTCTATATTGTTGCAACAGATTTATATGCTATTATGAGAAAAAGTAAAACGTAGGTTTTAATTAGACTCAGTATAATAAGTAAATTTTAAACAGTTGTATTAATAAAGTAGAAAGAAGGAAAAAATATGCTTTCAATTGTTGTACCTTGTTATAATGAAGAAGAAACCATAGGTATATTCGTTGATGAAATTGAAAAGATACGAAAAGATATTGGTAAAGATTTAGAAATTATATTTATAAATGATGGTTCAAGTGACAACACACTTGATGAAATTAAAAAAGTTTATGACAAATACCCTAAAGATATTAAATATATTTCTTTCTCTAGAAATTTTGGAAAAGAAGCTGCTTTATATGCTGGGCTACAACATGCAACTGGTGATTTAATTACAGTAATGGATTGCGATTTACAAGATCCACCAGAATTATTACCACAAATGATTGAATTGTTAAAAAAAAACCAACTAGATTGTGTTGGTACCAGAAGACAAGATCGTAAAGGAGAACCACCTATTCGATCATTCTTTGCTAGAAAGTTTTATCAATTAATCAATCGTATATCAGAAACAGAAATGGTAGATGGAGCTAGAGATTTTCGTTTGATGACACGCCAGGTAGTAGATTCTATTTTAGAACTAAGTGAAAGAAATAGATTTTCTAAGGGTTTATTTTCATGGGTTGGTTTTAATACAGAATATATCTCCTTCGAAAATAGAGAAAGAGTTGCTGGTCAAACTTCTTGGTCTTTCTGGTCATTATTTAAATACTCTATCGAAGGTATTGTAAACTTCTCTGATGCACCATTAAATATCGCAACCTTTACAGGCTTGCTAACTAGCTTTTTAGGTGTCATAGCTCTTATATTTATTATCGTAAGAGCTGCTATTTATGGTGATGTAACACCAGGTTGGCCATCTTTGGTCGTTATCATTTTATTTATAGGTGGACTTCAATTGTTCTGTTTAGGAATCATAGGTAAATATATTGGTAAGATATTCGTTGAAACAAAGAATCGACCAGTTTATATCATTAAAGAAGAAAGTCCAAAGCAATAATATAAAAAAATAGAGGAGTTTATAAATTGAGTAATAAAACTGAAATAATAAAATCAAAACTTTTTAGATATATAGTGACATTTCTTATATTTGCCTCTATATCAATAATTATTCAATCCTATCAAATATCAAGGCAATCATTTTTGCTTGGTGCTGATAGTTTTTGGCATATGAATAGAATATATGAAGCTATGATGCAGATAAGAAATAATAATTATTCATATTTTATTTCTATATATGGTTTCGAACAATCTGCAAGAATCGTTAATGCTCTCTATGGTCCAGGAATGTCTTATGTCTTGGGTGTATTTCTATTATTTACTGGATCTTGGGTTAGATTCCAAATTGTTACATCCTTTTTAATTAATATCATATCAGCATTTGGAATTTATAGAATTTTAAGAATGGTAAAGGTTAAATATAATATAAGTATTATGCTTAGTGTACTATACATGACGTATTGGCATGTTATTGCTTTTAATCTAAGGGGAGGTTTTTTCTCTTTTGCTGCTATGATAGTACCTTATGTATTATATTATGCATTTGAGGTTAACTACAAAAAAAATTTTAATTATATCGGATTAGGACTAGTGATGGCTATCGCAGTACAAACACATATGTTCACAGCTTTACTAGCGGCAGTAGCTTTGTTTCCGTTATTTATAATTGCCTTAAAAAAAGATAATTTCAGATATATTTTTAGTAGAGTCTATTTAGCTGTTGGAATTGCGTTAATATTATCGTTAAACTTTTGGTACGGTTTCTTTAGTATAATGAGTAATAATAATATTATCCTTACATCGCCGAGAGATTTAGCTGATGGAGCGATATCATTTTTTGTTCAAAATCCACAAAGTCAAAGGAATCTTGGGTTAGTGTTTACTCTAATACTTTTAGGTTATATTGCATATGTATTTGTTTCAGGAAAAAGTAAAATTAGTATGATTGATTATAAAATTACAATAGTAGCCACAATATTTTTGTTTATATCAAGCCGATTCTTTCCATGGTCCGTAGTAAATATATTGATTCCACCAATTAGATCTTTACTGCAATTTCCAAGTCGTATAATTGTTGTACCTATAATATTAGTACTTGTTTTACTTGGAATTACAATTGAAAATATCAAAAATGAAAAAATTTGTAAATTTAGTATAATCTTGCTATCCATTGGAATAATACTTCAAATAGGTATAGCTCAAAACCAAATATTACAACAATCTAATATTTTTTCAGGGGTTAATGTGATAGATGATAGGAATACTACTATTAATACTGGCATAACAAATAGCGAGTTAAGAGCAATGTTCAGAAGTTCAAATCCAAGTGATGCTATTGTAGCTATGAACAAGCCTACACCAGATTACTTACCAGTTGGTCATAATGAAGTCAATGTTCATAATTACACACAATTTAATGCTTGGGGTCAATTTAGAGATCAAATTATTAATAATAGAGAAGGATTCACTTATGAAGTAATAAATGGTGGTATTGAAGTGTCATGGACTTCAATAGATGCTGACACTATTCAACTACCAATAATAGTTTATTCAGGAACTAAAGTTGAGTTAAATAATGAGGTTATTAATCACCCAGACACAACCGATATTGGAAGTTTGATTGTTCAACCTGAGATAGGTGAAAATATAGTAAGGATAACTTATCCAACAGGTAACCTTTTTGGCTTGTTAATTAAGTGTACAATAATACTATTTCCTATATTTATCGTTCTAAGTATGCTATATTCATATAAACTAAAAGAAAATAAAAATTAGTACAACAAGTTAATTGATTATTATTAATTGTTGTCCTTTTATGTTATGATTAAACAAGTATATTTCAACCATTTTCATTATTAATAAGTTCAGTCTTAAAAAAAGGATTAGTTCGTAAAAAATATTATTTTTAATTCTATTTTTTGTTTCTGATGATTTTGGAAGAAATACTTTCGAGAGAAAGAAGATTAGAGAGAGTGATAAAATGCAACTATCGATTATATTGCCAATTACAGATAGAAATATTCTAAAAGTATCTAATTACTTTAAAGATTTTATTCTATCATCTAAATACGATGACATGGAACTATTACTTGTTTATAGGCCATTTGATGAATTGTTTGAAACATCCATTAAAGATTTTTTTTCTAATTCAACTAATGTTAGACTACTTCCCTATATGGATGATACATTTGATTTAATAAAAGGTTATTCGTATGGTCTTTCAAACGCATATGGAAAACATATTATAATGGGTAATATAGATGCTATGATAGTAAATGATGGCTATAGTGTATTACTAGATACAATTTTAAAGTGTGATGCCGATTTTGTTATTGGAGAAATAATAGATACAAAACAAGAGAAGAACTTTATGAATAGTATGCTTGAAGAAGATAAAACAGTTAATCTTTTTTGTCCTAACATTATATTAAAAAAAGATTTAGCTGAGAAGTGTGAAGCTATGTTAAATAATAATATAGATAGTATAAGTTTAGATGATTGTAAAAAAATGTCTAAAAATTACAAATATATCGATGATATTGTTTGTAAAATAGATAATAAGGAGTCCGTATATGAATAAAGTAAAAGTAATGGTAGTTTTTGGTACGAGACCAGAGGCGATAAAAATGTGTCCACTAGTAAAAGTGCTTAAACAACGAGATAACATAGAAACTATAGTATGTGTAACAGCTCAACATAGAGAAATGTTGGATCAAGTATTAGATGTTTTTGAGATTGTTCCGGATTATGATTTGAACATTATGACTGAAGGACAAACACTTTTATCAATCACTACCAATGTTTTAAATAATATTGATTCAGTTATAAAAGAATCTAAACCAAATATGATTCTTGTTCACGGAGATACAACGACAACATTCGCAGGGAGTTTAGCAGCGTTTTATAACAATGTATTAGTTGGTCATGTAGAAGCTGGACTAAGAACGTATAATAAACATTCTCCATTCCCTGAGGAGATGAATCGCCAATTAACAGGTGTGATAGCAGATGTACATTTTGCTCCGACTATTACTAGTAAAAATAATTTATTAAAAGAAAACAAAAATGAAAATTCAATATATGTTACTGGGAATACAGCCATAGATGCTTTAAAAACTACCGTAAAAAAAGAATTTTCTAATGAATACTTAAAATGGGCTAGTGATTCAAAGTTAATTATGTTGACAGCACATAGAAGAGAAAATCTTGGAGAGAAAATGGAATCTATTTTTAAAGGAATTAATAGAATAGTTAATGAATTCCCAGAATTTAAAGTCATTTACCCTGTTCATTTAAATCCTATTGTCAGAAAATCAGCAGATAAGATTTTTGGAGATAGTGATAGAGTTAAATTGATAGAACCACTTGATGTTATCAACTTTCATAATATGTTAGCTCAATCATATATAATTTTAACGGATAGTGGAGGCATTCAAGAAGAAGCGCCTAGTTTAGGAAAACCTGTATTAGTTTTAAGGGATACAACAGAAAGGCCAGAAGGTGTAGAGGCTGGAACTTTAAAGCTTGTTGGTACAGATGAAGAGCAGGTTTATAAGACTTTGAAAGAGTTAATAACTGATCAGGAAGTATATAATTCTATGTCTAAAGCATCAAATCCATATGGAGATGGTCTTGCCTCAGAAAGAATTGCCGACGCAATAGAATTAATATTTGACCTAGAATACTAATAGTATTCATGAATACTAGTAAGTTTGGAGTGAAATAATGGTAAAAGAAGTAAAATATTGGATTGATGAACATATCCAAAATCGTAGGTATATTTTTTCTTTAGCTAAATCTAGTGCTGTAGCAGAAACAGAAGCAACAACATTAGGGGTATATTGGAATTTAGTTAGAGATGTTATCTTTTTTATTACATATTCATTCTTTATGATAGCCTTAAGAGGACGCGGTGGTGAGTCTAAATTAGATGGAATGCCACAAATGATATATTTATATACTGGTTTAGTATCATGGTATTTAATAAATGATTATCTAACTCAAGGTATTGGTTGTATGTTAAAAAACAAAGGTATATTCACAAAAATAAAATTTCCTATTATGATCATACCTACCTTTGAAGTATTAGCCATCTTTTATAAAAGAATTGTAACTTTTGCGATATTTGTAGTATTGCTAATATATTATGGATTAGCAAATAATTGGAGACCAGATATAAATATATTTGGCCTAGTCTATTCTTTGATTGGTTCAGTAATATTTGGAATTGCCTATTCATTATTTATGAGTGGATTTTATACGATCTCAAAGGATTTTAGAGAGTTATATAAGGCAATAGTTAGAGTTATGTTCTACTTTGTACCAGTTTTTTGGACAGTAAGCCAAATTGCAGGGTCACGTAGGTTTGGCTGGGTAGCACCAATTCTAAATAATTTTCCTCCAGTCCATTTGATTAACAGTTTTAGGTACTCTATTGCTTTAGGTCAGTTTCCACCATGGCAAAACATTGGGATTTTCATTCTTATTTGTTTATTTTTATTTTCAGTTGGATGTTTCTTGCAATATCGTTTGCAAAGAATTTATGCTGACTTTGTTTAGGAGGTTTATTTATGCAAAATGATGTAGTAGACCTAAATGAAGAATTTGATAAAAATAGTGATGTTGCTGTAAGAGTAAAAAACCTAAAGAAAATATTCAGGTTTTTTAAGAATGACTATAGAGTATTTTACTGGTTATTTACACGTAAAGGCTTTGATAAGGAATTTAGAGTATTAGATGGACTTACTTTTGATATCAAAAGAGGTGAACGTGTAGGTATATTAGGAAAAAATGGTGCAGGAAAGTCAACTTTACTTAAAATAATCTCTGGAATATATTTCCCATCTTCTGGAGAAGTTGAAGTATATGGTAAGATAGCATCGCTAATTGAATTAGGAGCTGGTTTTAGAGAAATTCTCACTGGTAGAGAAAATATTTATATGAAGGGATCTCTTATGGGGATGACCAAATCTGAAGTAGATTCTGTTATTGATGAAATTATTGAATTTGCTGATATTGGTGAGTATTTTGACATGCCACTTGGTACGTATTCATCAGGTATGAAAGCAAGACTTGGCTTTGCATTGGCTGTTAATACAAATGCTGATATATTAATTATTGATGAAGTCTTTGCGGTAGGTGATCGTAATTTTCAAAATAAGTCTAGAGCTAAGACAGAAGAGTTATTGAAATCAGGGAAAACAGTATTATTCGTTTCTCATAGTGGTCCTTTAATTGAAGAATTCTGTGATAGGGTAATTTATCTAAAAGATGGCCATATAGAATATGATGGAGAGGTACACAGAGGCTTAGGTTTATATGAGTCAGACAATTTATCACTTGAGAAAGTACCGACAATATCATTTAAAGAATATGATATATCTCAAGATAGATTAAGATTGAGATTTGAAGTTGGAACTGGTGCTGGTGGAAATGTTGTAAAGCCCTTAAAAGATATAAGTAAGTTTGAATATTTCTCTAATGAATATGATATAAAGGCTAAAGCAGCAGTAGCATTTGATGTTTTTGATATCGAAGTAGATATTATTAATAACGAAATTATAGATATTTATGCTAATCTTAATGAAATAAATGATGGTATTACATATGGGATTTCTTTTACAAATAAAAAATTAAATGGTGAAAAGAAATTAGCAAGTTTTACAGGTCAAGATATTGATGACAATGAAAATGATAAAGAAATAAGAATAAAGAACAACAATACAGTGTTTTCTTTCTCTATAAGAACAAGCGTTAATACAAATTTAACTGATTGAAAGTAGGTATACAATGTCACAAAATAATCAACCATTTTTTTCTTTAGTTATGGCAGTGTATAATGTAGAAAAATATTTAGATGAAGCATTAGAAAGTTTGTTAAAACAAACTTTCTCTTTTGATAATATTGAGATTATTTTAGTCAACGATGGTTCAACTGATAGTTCTGCTAAAATATGTGAAAATTATGCCAAAAGATATCAAAATATTATTTATATCTCAAAAGAGAACGGTGGAGTTTCTTCAGCTAGAAATGCGGGTATTGATGTAGCAACTGGAAAATATATTAACTTCATGGATCCAGATGATAGATTAGATAAACATTGTTTAGAAATTGTACATAAATTTTTTATTAATAATCCTAAAATTAAAATTGCTACTATACCTTATTACATGTTTGAAGCAAAAAATGGTTCTCATATCCTTAATTTTAAATTTAAAGATGAAAGAGTAGTTGACAGCCAAGAAGAATTTAATTCATTTTTCATGTCTAGTTCTACCAGTTTCATCAATAGAGATATATTAGGAACCCGTAGATTTACTCTTGGAAGAAAATATGGTGAAGACAATGAATTAATGACTGAGCTAGTAGTTGAAAATAGATATTTTGGACTTATTCCAGAAGCTAAATATTATTACAGAAAAAGATATGAAAACACTTCAGCACTAAACTATTCTAATGAAGATCCTGATTATTTTATTCCATTTTTTCTTTATTTAAAAGGTATCTTAGAAAAACATACAGTCAATGGAGTCACAAATAAATATGTTCAAGCAGTTATCTTTTATGATATGGCGTGGAAATTAGAGAAGAAAGATATGCCATTATTTTTAGAAGATAAAATAGATGAGTTCAAAGATATTATATATGATATGCTTTCTTATATTGATAGGGATGTAATTCTAGAATCTAGAGTTTTGAATTACTACCAAAAGCATGCTGTTTTATCATGGAAATCGACAGGACTTATACCAACTCCTGAGTATGGCTTCTATAAAGAACAGAAAGATAAAAACAATCTTTTCTTAGAAAAGGATAATGGAGAAAAAGGTTTTGCTTTATCAAGAACAGAGTTGAAGATAGACATTCTCGATTTTCAAGATGAGACTTTGACAATTATTGGCTATTATGATGGCTTGTACTCAACAAGTGATCTATTGTTAAACATACAAACTAATAATGGTGAAATAATGGAATACTCGGATTTTAAGTATAGTGACAAACAAACGTATTTACTAGGATGTGTTATTCACAATGTAAAAGGGTTTCTTATCGAAATACCATATAGTTTTTTGTTAAATCATTCTTTTATAGAATTCAAAGTTAACAAGAATTCTATTGAAAAAAGTACCAAGTTAAATTTCCATAATGCTTTTGCAAAATTGATTAATAGTAATAAATTTTCTTACTTAGTTATGAATAATAAAAAACTTTCTTATAATGAGAGTAAAAGAAGATTAATTGTTTCCAATTACAATAAATCGATATTAAATAAACAGGAATTAAAGTTCTTGAACGAAATGCTAAAAACAAGAGATAAAAAATTATACTTGAATATTCCCTGGATATTTTATATTAGAAAAAAAGCAAGAAATCTGCAATTAACAAAAAATAAAAAAATAAATATTTTTATGGATAGAGTAGATAAGGCTGATGATAATGCAGAGGTTCTTTATGACTATTCTGAGAAGAATAATGATGGAAATTTTATTAATTATTTCGTAATAGATAAAAAAAGTGAAGATTATTCTCGTTTAAAGAATCTTGGATATAATGTAATTGCACATAATTCAAACAAACATGTAATAAATTTATTAGCTGCTGATAATGTTATATCTTCACATGCTGATGAGATGATGTATGGTGTTTATAAATATGACAAATTATTTAAAGATATTAAACAATTTAAATATATATTTTTACAGCATGGTGTTATCAAGGAAGATTTATCACATTGGCTTAAACGATCAAAACAAAATTTTTCGCTTTTCTTAACATCATCACCCAAAGAAACGGAAAGTATTATTAGTGGAGATTATCAATATACAAGCAATGAGGTAAAAACATTAGGGCTACCACGATTTGATAGATTGAAATTAGAGGAAAAAGAGAAATTCATATTGGTTATGCCAACCTGGAGACATGATATTGTTTTAAGGTATAATCATAAAATCAAAGGTATTCCATATACAGAAAAGTTTAAGAAGTCTGCATATTTTAAATTCTGGAATAATCTATTAAACAATAATGACTTGATTGATTACTGTGAGAAGAAATCATATAAAATTGTATTTGCACCTCATCCGTCTATTAGACAACAAATAGAGGATTTCAATTTAGAACATGTTGTATTAGCAGATTATTCAGACAGATATGTTGATCTATTCAATAAATCAGCTATAATGATTACCGACTATTCATCAACTTTCTTTGATTTTTCCTATTTAAAAAAACCTGTTATTTATTATCATTTTGATAGCGGGAATTGGGATCGAACAAATGCTTATTTTTCATATGCGGATGATGGCTTTGGACCCATCATTCAAACTGAGATTGAAGTAGTTAACTATATCAAAGAATTAATTACTAATGATGCAAAAATGGAAGATGAATATCAAGTTAGAGTTGATAAATTTTTTAAGTACAGAGACCAAAACAACAGTAAAAGAGTCTATGAAGAAATAGTAGGAGGAACTAAAGATGAGCTATAAGGCAACAATTGTACTTGCGTGTTACAATAAAGAGAAGTTTGTTGAAAGATCACTACAATCTATTGTTGATTTATCAAGATTTAATGACTTTGAAGTCTTTATTGTCGATGATAAATCAACAGATAATAGTGTCGAGTTAATAAAAAACTTTTCTAATAAGTATGAAAATATTAATTTAGTTGAATTCGAAGTTGGAAGTGGTAGTCCATCAAAACCAAGAAATGTTGGTATTGAAATGTCAACTACGCCTTATATTATATTTGCTGATCCAGATGATATGATAGTTAATGATGGTTTTAGTACCCTATTAACAAAAATGGAAGAGTATGATAGTGATATTATCATTGCTGCAAGAGAAGGGATTAACGAAAAAGGTGTAAAGAAATTTGTCGATTTTATTGAAGAAAATCCTTATATAAATGAGAACAATATTAATATTCAAAAAGACCTATTAAATAGATATCCATACATTCTAAAGACGATTTATTCTAAGAAGCTCTTAAATGATAATAATATACGTTTCATAGAGGAAATTACAACTAGTGAAGATGAAATTTTCGATATGACTTGTTTAGCTTATGCAAAGAAAGTAACTAAAATTAATGATATCGTATATCGTTATACTGTTGAGGCGACTGGTTCTATAACAACTAGAGTTACACTAAGTATATACCAGCAATTATTGGTGATAATACCAGAATTAGATAGAGTTTATAGTATGATGTTTGATGAACAAACCGTCATTAATCGTATTGGTAAACTTGTAAGTTATTATCTTGGAAGAGTTGCATTCTTATCTAATTATGCAGAAATTGATGAGGCTCTAGAGTATATATATCAATCATGTAGTAAAATTGGCTATGATAGGTTATTAAAGATTGAAGATGACAATGAGAGATTACATGTTTTCTTGTTAGAAAAAAAGGATTATGTAGCATTATCTTCCAAAATGTTTTTAAGAAGATTAAGAATGAAAGATGATGACATAAGAGCGATAAGTAAAGAGAAAAATAAGATCTCTAAAAAATACAAAAAACTATCAAATAGAAAAATTGTAAAATTTGCAAATATGTTATCAAGAAAAATAAAATAAATCAGGTGAAATAATGTCCCAAAAAAGTTTTGAAGTTAAGCCATTTTTTTCTATAGTAATGGCAGTCTATAATGTAGAAAAATATTTAGATGAAGCCATAGAAAGTTTGATAAAACAAACTTTCTCATTTAAAGATATAGAGTTAATTCTGGTCAATGATGGTTCAACTGATTCATCGGGTAATATATGCATTGAATATGAAAATAAATATTCAAATATAGTATATATATCTAAAAAAAACGGTGGCGTGTCTTCTGCTAGAAATATCGGGATCGATGTAGCAAATGGTAAATATATTAACTTTATGGATCCTGATGACAAATTAGATAAAAACACATTACAAAATGTATATGAATTTTTTCAAGAACATGAGGATATTAAGATAGCAACAATACCATATCAAATGTTTGGTATGCGAAAAGAAGAACACCGATTAAACTATAAGTTTGATAAAACTAGAGTTGTTAATATCGATGAAGACTATAACAGCTATTTTATTTCAAGTTCAACAAGTTTTTTTAAAAAAGATATTATCAAGAATAATTATTTTGAAATTAATAAAAAATATGGTGAAGATATTATTTTTGTAACTGATTTAGTTATGAATGAAAAGAAATATGGCCTTGTAACCCAAGGAAAGTATTATTATCGTAAAAGAGATGAAGGTAGCTCAGCAATTGATAAAGCAAAATATGATCCAGATTACTATTTTCCTTATTTAAACAGTTTAAGGGATCAAATGCTAAAACATCAAGATAACAGGGGTAAAGTTCATAAATATGTGCAATCTATTATACTCTATGATTTAGCTTGGAAATTAGTATTAAAGGATATTCCAGATTTTTTAATTGATAGCAAAGATGTTTTTATCGATACTATGTTTTCTATGATACAAGCGATAGATAATGAAGTAATATCTAAATCGATTACCTTAAATTATTATCAAAAAAATGCTATTTTCTCTTGGAAAGACACTAATATATTTCCAAGAAAAGACCAAAGTTTATACCATGAAAAAGTCATAGATGGTAATATCTTATTAATTGATTCAAACGATAATACACAATTTGATTTATCTAAACAAGATATAAAAATCAATGTAATAAATTATTTTGATGAGGAATTAGAAGTTCTGGGATATTATAATGGTTTTTTTAATAAAAATGATATTAGCATCAATGTTGTAGATTCTCATAAAAGTCCAATTACTTTAAATAGTTTAGAATATCCAAATAAATATTACTTATTAGGAGAATTGATCTATACTTATAAAGGATTCAGACTTTTAATTCCATATGAGAAAATGAAAAATATAAAGTCTTTTCAATTTCAAATAGAAGTTAAAGGGATTAGAAAATCATTGTATTTAAAATTTGATGGTTGTTTTTCAAAACTTGACAATACTAATAAGTATTCTTACTTTTTATGTGACAAACTTTCTTTATACTACTTAAAAGATAATCGAAAGATAGTTATTGATAAAACAAAAGTGAAAGATGTTCTAAACAAAGAAAGTAAGTTTTATAAATATTTATTAAATAATAAAGTATATGATAAGAATTATATTGAAAAAATAAGATTACAATCAAAATTGCAAACTAATAAAAGTTTTATAACGTTATATTATCCAAAAGAACTAGTGGTAAACAATTCTATTGTAAAACTGTATAAGAATAATGAAAATACACTTGAAAAGAGTGCCAATAATTATTTGGTAGTTGATTCACTAGAAACTAAAAATACCTGTCAAATTGATTCGACAAATATAATTGTCATTGGTTCAAAAGAATATATTAGATTATTAACGACAGCAGATTATTGTATAACTGATAATAGCGATACTAATAAGTTGTTTTCATTTGATAGTTTTAAGTATTATAAGGATCTTATAAATATTAAGCAAATTTTTATAGATAACGAACTAGAACTTTTAAACGCAAGAAAGTTTAGAAAAACGAAACAAAATTTCTATAAGATTATAATAAATGATAGTGTCCAATTAGAACAGTTGGAGCAACAAGAATATCAGTATAACAAAAATTCACTTTCATTAGTGCATGAAATGACTATATCTAAAATTTTCGAATAATGGAGGTCAGTAAAAATCAGTATTAAGTGTACAATCAACTTAAACTATTATACGATTAATTTGTATTAAATGAAGATTAGTTAGATGTAAAAAAGCATATATATCATATCAATATGTGATATAAATTATTTTGTTAAACTGAAGAAATTTTCTAATT
>Ga0268261_10001621_pt1 | contig 15654 bp, 13 predicted proteins | sample TergutNc150P1_FD_190353 | JGI IMG/M metagenome (GOLD analysis project Ga0268261, IMG submission 190353) | Nasutitermes corniger P1 segment gut microbial community from laboratory colony in Florida, USA - Nc150 P1 (SPAdes) (version 2) | ecosystem: Host-associated > Arthropoda: Insects >... | reverse complement strand
GACTGTGGTGCGTCGTGTGTGATCTAAAAACATCAAGAATAGGTGCTCCATATATATATATATATATATATATATATGACATTAGTAGCCTAAGGGGTAATATCAGCAATTTCCATAGCTGGGGATGAAATGTCCATCGGCTGCAGGGTGCGTAAAGTTAGTGGTGGGTTGTCCCAAGTGTCACGACTAGAGTGTGGTGTAGCAGTTGAGCCAAAAAGTCCTCGACCTTCTAATTCTAGCACAACTGAAAATATTTTTCCTTCTGCCAAGTGTTGATAGTAAGGTGGAAGGTTTTTCAGAGTAGGGGCTAAACCTTCCAGGAATGCGTCAATGGATGTTTATAATCATTTTGTTTTTTATTGTTTTCAATTATATATTTCATCAAAGCACTTGAAGCGGTCTCAGGTAGTATGATATTCCTCTTCTTTCGTGGGTTTTCGGGTTGGTGGATATCAGCATTCCTGTTACTTGCACTGATTTCTTCATGTGTCTCATCATCAGCAGATGCCATAACCTGAGAATTCACCATATCCGGGTCATTCTCGGAAGGTTGCTCTATACTAGAAATGATGGATCGTTCATGAATGTGAGGCATCAAAAACTGCAAAACCTCCTCGTATTTATATTTCTTTACATTCGAGTCAGCCGCCTGTCCACTTTTGGTCTTTCATCTGTTTAAAGATTTCTTTAACTGATCTCGAATATTTACCCAATGTCTTTTGCATGAGACATCTGTAGTAACAATAAATAAACAAAATAAAATAAACTAATTTCACATTAATTTATAAACTTTGATTGGGCTAAACATATTTTTTCTTTCAGGTATTTGGCGATAGGAGATTCTTTTAAAACTGTATCCTACAGTTATAGACTGGGACATGCAACTGTATGTTAGATCATACATGAGACATGCCGGGTGATAGTTAACACGGTCATGAAAGAAGTGATGCCGGAACCATCTGAAGAACAATGGAAGGCTATCACCGAAGACTTCTGGAATATCTGGAATTTCCCGAATTGTACAGGGGCCGTGGATGGAAAGCACGTTAACATCGAGGCACCTACCAACAGTGGTTCAGTTTATTTTAATTACAAGAAAACTTTCTCCGTTATTTTAGTTGCATTGGTAGAAAAACTTTCTCTATTATCTTACTTGTGTTGGTAGGTGCTAATTACAACTTCATTGTGATTGATGTTGGGTTTCTTGGAAGAAGCATTGATGGTGGCATATTTTCATATTCAGCACTAGGAAAACATATGGAAAACAGTAGTCTAAACATACCCCCAGACAGTTGTCTACCTGGGACCAATATAGAAGCGTCCGTTGTTATAGTCAGAGATGAAGCTTTTCCATTAAAAACATACTTAATGAGACCATATCCTGGACGTCAATCAAGTTGGAATGGCTTCATGACATACTTCAATAACCAACTATCGCGTGCTCGACGAGTGTCTGAAAATGCTTTTGGTATTTTAGCCCAAAAATTTAGAATTTTTTAAAGGACTATTAAGTCATCTCCTGAAAATGTTGACTACATTATTTCGGCAGCGTGTGTATTGCACAATTTCATAAGACAATGAAATGATAAATCTGCATACCAAACAAATACAATTACCGATGAGCCTTCGGGTATAGCACAGATTTCAAATTCTTTACCACTTCAAGCAGGAAGAGCAACAAATAATGCCTTTGCAGTTAGAGAAATTTTTAAAGATTACTTTCTTCACCAGTTGGTAGGATCGTACCTTCAAATACTAACGTGTAAACTTATTTGAAAATAAATGAAGACAAAAATCTCACGTCATTGTTTTACAATTTATGATTTGTGTACTAAGATACAAAATAAATAAAATATGAAAATCTATGTACCTTCTTCTTTCATCTCCTCTGATATTTTCTTCCATAAAGATGATTTGTAATTGTTGTCCAAGTATTTGGGATGACTCATGTTGTAAATAGCGGGATATTTTCTTACACATTCTATTAATTTCTCGTCGTCCATTGTGAGAAATCTCAATTTTGTTATAACAGTAGAGTACAACAGCTAAGAGCACTCACTAACACCGCAGCACTGCAAAACAAAACAAAGACCACGAGCCCTCGCCGTGAACTGCACGTGGTCTCAGTTTGTTTGACAGGACAGGGCATCAACGTGGCAAGCACGGAAAAGAATCGTCAGCGATGGTTACGCAACAGGCCCCATTGAGCACGCGCTCCTGCACAGGCCTGTCCCGTTGTAACGTAAATGCATCTATTAGAAAATAATTACATGAAACATCGGGGTGTCCCGTACAATAACCGTTTCACACATGGCATGTTCTAACATAAATCTCGCCTTACAGTACTAATGGAACAAAGGAGTATAATTAAGCTACTGAAAGCATCCATTCTCTCCTGTGTTTTTCTTTTTATGTATTAGCCTTTATAATGTTTCAGCCTATAATATTACAGCCACCTGTAGTATGGTGTCCTTGCTCAGTCTGTATTGCCAATTCAGAAATTACAAAATCTCCCAAACTTACTTCCTGATTGCATCATACTGATTTGCTGTCCGCATACTACCATGTTACAGCACATGATATACTTCAAGGCAGTCCTCTATGTTGTCTCCGTATGCCAAAGTGCTGACTTTGTGGATGTGATGCCACACAATCTGGTAGAAATGTGCTGCCATTTCAGAGAGTTCTGCTACCTCCATCATCAGAGGACAAATAATAAGAGGGCATACGGGTCTTATGAAATATGGGCACTACAACTAATACTACCACCACCACCACCACCACCACTACCACAACCTGTGCCCAATACTGTTAATTGCACTGTTTGTCTCACCTTCATCACGGCACTTCCAAGCCTCCCATTAGGATGGGACAGTCGTTTGATCTCAGTCAGTTCGAGTAAACTAAAACAAAGAAGAAAGGTGTATAAATAATGGTAAAACGGTCACTTTGGTGGCTTTCCTCGGTCCTCCCACGTAAATAACGCGATAACCGCAAATGACGCCTCCACACTCTTCTTCTGTACCCTTGACAACAGTCAATGATCATCCTACCATTTGACATTAAAATGAAATAAAACATATACTCTGTTAAACACAACTATTTTATACTTTATTAATTTAAATAATGGCGACTAGTTTCAGCCTATGCAGGCCATCATCAGGCCAAAACTAGTCGCCATTATTTAAATGAATAAAGTATAAAATAGTTGTGTTTGACGAAGTATATATTTTATTTCATTTTAATATTATACTTAAACACAACAGGATGTCCTCTACTAAGACTACACATTTGACGCTACACACAATGTGCAATTTACTTAAACCCGAACAAAATATATTACTGTGTTACTTGTATTTCTACTTCTACAATTCAACGTCTGAACGTCCAAAAGTCGGCTTAAATCACGTCATACCATATACCTCTACGTTACTTACATTTTTTCTAAAATCACATTTATTTCTATTAGTTCGGTCTGGATGGAATGCTTCAGTTGCAATGTTCTGCCGCCTGACATGGTATTATTCTTAAAATACAAATAATAAAGAACCACTTAAAAAACTTCTCCAAAATTACAACCACCAGTATTCAACCGCCCGCATCCGACACACAACTGCAACCACCACAGATCATTCAACCGCAGATTATATACGACTAGATATGAAACTCACTGATATTGGGTGGCCAACAGCGATTTTACTGCCATCTATTCGTGATAACCAGTATTAAAACAACAAAGACACGACAATGCGGGCCCTGCGCCAAACATTTGTACTAACTCCTACAACGAAAGTAGCGGTAGATCGATCGGTAATGCAGCCAGCTACTAATTTCACTTATGTAATAGAATCAACAAATGTATATGTACAAAATATGTTTCATCATGTTATTAACTACCAACATGTTTCCATCCCTTTTGTGACCATCATCGGGGTAGCTTTACAAGAGTACAAAGAATACAATAATCTGCCACGTGGAATATCGGAAACCACTCAATGTTATAATAAATGTCTCAAACATTGAGTATTTCAACCTACACACTTTTCTTACTACTGTTTTAATGCTACCCTGACGGTGATGACAAAAGTGATCGATACATGTTAATAATAACTTGTGATGAAACATATTTCATACATATGCATTTGTTGATTTTATTACACAAGTTTAAATATTCTCTAATTCTCTAATGTGGAACATATTAAGCCTACTACTGCAACATTGAAATTTACACATTCCCAAGTAAGGCTGGTAACCACACGGGTAATACACAGGAACTGATAATCCTTATTTGGTACAATACTAATAGTAATTACTTTTCTTTGAGCAACTCGTTAAGAGTTTTAGCTACAATACTCTTTACTTAACATTACCACGCGTTATATAATTAATTTTTACTATAAACGCATTTTGTTACATGTTTTATTCAGTTTTAAAATGTGCTATCAATGTTTAACAACTTGTTGGAAATATGCAACGCCCTCTGATGATAAATTATTAAATAGCTACAAGGTTGAGGTTCTTACAGCGTTAACCATGGGCACAGGCCACAGGTAAGTACCAAGTACAGTTCATATCACAGATCATCTAGTATAGTATAGTATAGTATAGTATAGTATAGTATAGAACCAAGGATCTTTACAAAAATTTCTGTGTACGGTAAGTTGTCCCATAGATGGAGGTAGAAGTTGGCTGATGTTTCAGAGGAACATACTGCATAAATCATCAGTGTGTGTGTGTGTGTGTGTGTGTGTGTTCTGACAATTACAATGCCAGTATGTATAATGGAAACGTATACTTAATGAAGACGAATGATCGGTGTTCAACCTTATTGTGTCATCGGTACATGCAAGCACATCACACATTTTCTCCTGGTACATGAACTGGGTTCAATGGCTGCATTTTGGATCTGGAGGCCAATAATAAAATTCATCATAATTTTCCTGAAACCGTGTTGAATTTTTATGATTTTTCTTCGCCCATCCTTGGGAATGCTGGAATAGTACCTGAAAACAACCCATTTCTAATACCACTCCAATATTTAATGCTGTATAACCCATCCAGTACTCCATGGAGTAAGTAAGTATAACCCATCCAGTTGAAAAGTACTGCAAGGTAAACTATAGTTTCCCTTACCAGCAAGCATCATCACCACCAATGCCACCACAGTCAGTGCTACACCGTATCTCTAGGAGCAGCGCTCTTGTGTCTGCAAACATGTCAAGGTCCAAATATAAAATACATTGACAGATGTGTGTTTTGACAAGTCTGTCAGTATGCAGTAGCTGTTGGCCAGCATACAGATGAGCATGTACAATCTGAAATGAGGGTTTGACTGGAATAGCTATAATCTTGCCTTGTCAGCATCCACAACCATGCAGATTTAGTACTTGTCAGGTAGGCAGAAACTTTAAAGGATGAAGTAGTAGAACTGAAAACAAATTGAGGACGTGATCCTTAGCTAAGCCCAGGGACAACTTTATCTTTTACCCTTAAAATCACTTTACCACTTTAAATATGAGAGGTAACTTCCATCCAACATACACAGCAACCTAACTGTCACTGAACTATAGCAGAAGAGTAAGCAAACAACACAAAGCTTAATAATGTACAGAAATAAAATTTACTTGTTGCTTTATATGGGTGTGAAAGTTGGTTTCGCATGCTGAGTAAAAAACACAACTTGTGGATGTTCTGGAGCTTCATAATTTATGCTCTACAGAAAATATTGGAGTAAACAAGTCTGTGAATAAAGATGCACAGAGCATGTAATGTGCCTTAAGAGATGATGGCTGTATGTAGAAGTTTACAATGACAACTTGATGTGAAAAAACTTGGATACAGATGGAAGGATAATATTAAAAATTAACTTGAACAAGATATAAGGTTGTAGGCTGAATTGATTGGACTCATAATAGGAGTCAGTAGCAGAATCTTGCAACACTGTAATAAACAGTTGGGATATATAAAAGGTGGGAAATGGATTTACGAGCCCAGTGAATATACAGGGTGCGGCAGAAATAGTGAACTAATTATAAATAAGAATAACATTTTACTGAAAGTAATTGATACCAATTTTAGAACGTCACAATTTAATATGGTGCTTAACTTTTTTTACATTGTTTCACTTTTTGTGTACAATGTCTTTTAGGTGGCCACCACCCTCCTCAATGCACAAGTGCACACGAGTTAAGAAGCTGTGCATAATGGCTTGAAGTGTTTCTTCTAAACGTTTGGTGATTGCTTCCCGTACGTTTTCTTTGAGTGTATGTAAGTCTGTAGGGCGAGTACTGTACACTTTACTTTTCAAATAACCCCACAGAAAAAAGTCTGGAGCTGTTAGGTCCAGCGAAATGAGAAATGACCCGCTGCGGAAACAAACGGCGTAATCACAGCCGTGTGGACTGTAGCACCATCTTGTTGAAACCACAAGGTACCATTGTTTGGTGGAAGATTCAGGGACAGAAATTCACTGATCATCTCTGTGTAACGTTGCAACGTGACTGCGTACGTACAGATCGCCTCGGACTGCGGCTGACGGACACCAGCACTCGGGCAATGTTGTCAGGTGTGCGAACTGAGGACGGCCGTCCAGGTGGCTTTTTACACGTGACAGAGCCTTCTTCACGCCACTGCCTTATCCATCGACAGACTGCATTTGGAGATGGGGCTTCCTGTTGATTCCGTTCATGGCGAAATCCATGCTGAGTCTCTGTGATTGAACCCGTCTGAATAAATAGTTCCTCAGGACACACACGTTCTCCTACTCCCCAGCACTCCATGTTGACTAAATCTGAAGGTCACTGCTTATGTTCAAATACCTGCACTCCGCGATACCCTAGCGGAGAAGCACGTAAATAAAATTTTAAAATGCTTCACTATTTCTGCCGCACCCTGTAAGTGTATGAAGGACTGTATGGTATGAAGTAAGAAGTAATGACAGTATTGATGTAGATGGCCAGGCAGGATTGATTATTGCCAGGTTATTGAGATGGAACTGGTACATGAAGGATGCTAATTTGTTTACAGACTTTCATCACTGCTTACAATGTAACCAATAATTTAGCATAAATTTTTGATAACAAAAGTGTTTATCTTTTATGCAAGTAATAAGGAATAAAACGCAATGAAATACAGCTTTAGAAGGTTCATTCAGCATAAACCAAACAGTCTACATTTGTGAAGAATTGTTTTGAACCTAACAGTCTCCAGACACATTGATTTCAAACCAAGCAGTCTCCAGCTTTTGGAATCAAACACAACATTCTCAAATATACAGACTAAAATAACTGAAGTACAGTACATATTCTAAAATTTTAACATTATTTTGTTTTTAAGAAAGAAAATTCTGTATTAGACTATACACAATAGGGAGTTATTTTTATTTTTTTTTAATAGCACAGAAATTACATAAGACAGTTTTTATGCTCTACTGAAGAGTTGCTGAATGCAGAGAAATGCTTGGTTGGATTTTAGGGATTTTAAGGATAATTTATTAGTTCTATTTGGACTGGTTTTGTTTAGTTTTATAAAAAAAGTTTTTTAAATGCTTAAACATTGTTCATGTTTAAACATTCAAACACTCCATCCTCAGGGAAAAATTACTGTTTTTTATTTACTCTGACATTTTTACAATCATTTTTACAACTCTTTTCTTTGAATCTATTATTAATCTATATTGTACAAAAGATAATTTCCCCAAACACAAAAACACGTGCACAAGACAATCACATTTCAACTACTCTGTGTAGCCAAGTATGCTTATTTGTATTCTCTGTTATTTGCTACAGTGGTCTTTTACATACCATAAGATCTGAAGGTGAATTAGCAAACTTTATGCTCATTTCTCAGTTATATGGTTTCTTATACATTATTATTGTTATTATTATTCTGAAAGGCACACATACTGCATGGAAACGATATGTCATTCTGGCCATGACACTTTCAAAGTAGTACATCACACAAAGAGCACTGTGTCAGTGGAACAATAAAACATAATACTATGTGGTACTTGTAGGAATGTAGTGGATTTAACATAAAACAATACAAACTTATATTAAAAAATTACACATGCCTAACTGAGGAATAGGCAAACTATGTATGGCCCTTATTGAAACAATCACTCCATGCTCCTCATTGTTATTTACAAATCTTGTTGGAATACTTTCACTTGAACTAAAGCAAATGACAGCAAATAGGACTCTTAATCAAAGGTGTATACAGCCTCATTGCATGCCAATATTTTTTTTTCTCTCCATAATCACAACCACATGAATCATCTTCGTCTAAACAAAAAATTTTGTGGTAATAATGAAGCAGTATAGATATTAGAAAATTAATTCTGGGTATTTTAACACCACATTTTATGGTTAGCTAACATCTACATATAGCTAAATGTGCTGTGCTTCATGATGTGAACGTCTGCAATCACCATTACGACACAGGTAATCCAAAACCTCATTCCAGTGACATTTAGTATGAGCTTCATCTGAAGCACACTGAGTGAAGTGTGAGGCATTGATTTTCCATATCTTCATGTATTATTTTTTTTGTACAAAATTAAACAGTCTACAAATATGTGTATTTGTCACTTTTCTCCTCATCTGTGTCTTGTAACTTTATAATTTCAAAACACAATTTATATTTACTTACAGTTCACACACTTACAGCATCATGTGATGTGCAGTAACTGCTCCCAAGGATACTGCTCAGAGTCACACAATATTCAGTCTATAAACAACAATCTTCTGGTTTGTTCTTCTTTGATATAATACAGGTTATATGCAGATAACAGAGCAGATGTATTTAAAAGTGGAACATTCCAAGAAACATTTGTGCCTTTTATAAGTACAGATGTTGAGTAACCAGAAATTTGTATGTTATGTCAAAAGAGAGAGAAGTATTAAAATTTTAATGTGTTTAAAAGGATGTAATTTCAATTAACCCTTTACCTGCTAACGTGGAGAATATCGTGAGCACCGAATAATGCCAGCAAAGGTCAGATGGAATTTAACTTGGCGTTTAAAGGGTTAAAAACCATGCTACTCTGTAATTATGAATAATGGAATATTCTCTCTTGATTTGTTACAACCATGAAAATGGTTCCAGGATGCCTTCGCTTGTTTTTAAAAAGATTAGAAGAACAAACACAATTAACAATTTAATAAAATGCAGTTTGCGATCCCAGTCACTTATCAGCAGTGTCCGTTAATATCGCATTTGCACCATTTATGAAAATCACATTTCAGGTCTAGCTCTTTGTGATGCTTTCTTAGAATCTGGATTCATGTTGGAACTGCTCATACTATTTGAGCCGTTTAAATCCAGCACCATCCTGACCAAGCTTCAGTTCTTCATACAGGGATGGAGCGACTTCTGTTTGCTGAGGTGGGACATGAAGGGTCTCTTGTTTCCATCCCTGTTGTGTTTGTATATGGCTACCTGCAGGATTCACACCATTGGCAGTCCCATTGGCAAGTGCACTGTCTCCCTGGCTGGCTGCAATCTGCAAAGGAATCTTCCTATTTTAGTCTGGAGAAAGAACATGTATGTTCCTGTTGATGGCTCAATATGGCCTGCCTGCACAAATTAGCTGATTTATCATAGAAATATTCATCAAACAAGTTTTGCCTTAAATTGTGGTTCAATTCCGAGCAGGAGCAAGAGATGTTCTCTTCTTCAGCAACATCCAGACAGACTCTGGAGCCCATTCACCCTTCTTTTGAATAGGCATGTAGGGTGCTTGCTGCAGAAGTACAGCATCTGGGGTGTAAAGCTGACCACTCATCTCTGTTTAGTGCTGAGGTCAGGAATGAATGAGCTACACCTTCACTCCCAAAACATGCCTTCATGGCAAGCACAGGGACAACTTTATCTTTTACATTTAACTTACAACTGGGTCAAACATTATTTTCTTTTTTAATTCATGAAATGTTTACCAGAGGAAAAAAAACATTTTAAAAAGAAATTCTGGGACATCATGAACTAAAGTTTGTGCCCTGAAGAAATATTCTGTACGTTGTGTTATTTGTGAGTGGTTCACATAGTGAGTCTGTCAGTGTATGGACTGTATAGCATGGATGTATTTGATACAGTTAACAGGTCAAAACAGAAATACTGAGAGGAAAGCCTGTCCCAGTGATATTTTGTCCACATGGATAATCCTGGGATCAAATGTGGGTCTCTGCTACAAGCAGTTGTTGACTGACTGTATGAGCTAGAAATTTTGCAGAGTTAGATTTTGAGGGGTTGTAGGTACCTAATGTGTATCCAAATTAAGATCACCAAACAGCTTGTAATGTGGATAATTAATATCATAATTCATTCACGTCTATTTCAGAGAACAGACACACATGACCTCTCTATTATGTGTTTCTTTAGAAATGGAACACATAAAGCATGGCCACAGCACATTTCTGGGCCTAAGTGCATAATATATGACTTTACTACACAACTTACATGTATATGATCCATGTTGACCTCACGCAAATAGCTAGGATTCTCAAACGCAACTCCTCCAGTTGACTTGTGACCCAGCATGCGTCTTTTTCGCATAAACCAAACAGCACCAACAATGATAGCAGCAACAATAATAAGTGCAAGAACAACTCCTATGGCCACACCTACAGAAGAGCTGTCATTACCTGGTGGGAAAGGGAAACAAAGCATTACCTCAGCATTGCTGTATCAATGTTAAGGGGCAAATGTGGTAGGTAGCATTACAACGGGGCAAATAAAGTACCTGAAATCATAACAGATATATATTTATATATTCATTCTACTACCACATATCTGAATTTTTAGTTTTTACTGGCTGAATCATGGTTCAATTCATGGCAGGGGCAAAGGATTTTTGTCATCTCCAAAGCATCCAGAATGGCTCTAGGCCCACCCAGCCTCTCACTGAGTGGTTATTAGTTACCAGATAAATTGGCTGGGGCATGAAGTTAACCACTCACCTCAATCTAATGCTAAGGTTAAGAATGTGTAGAGTTATACCTCCATTCCCCCATATGCCTTCATGGTTTTGTGTTTAAGTAAGTGCAGGGACAATTTTACCTTTACTTTTATATTCCCCCAAATATAAACAATAGTGTATAAGCAGCTTGGGTTAATTTTGAAGTTGGATGAAAAACAAATTTTTATGATGAATACTATCAGAAAATCCTTACAGAATGGCATAAGAAGACATATAATATTTCTAAGGATGACATTCCTAAATATATAAACATGTGGTATTGGAATTACTGCAATAACATGTGGTATTGGAATTACTGCAATAACATGTGGTATTGGAATTACTGCAATAACATGCCCATCAAATTTACTGTTTGAACAGACTTGGAATCCTTGAAAGTGGTAATGATTTGTTCAATTGGAACATTATCATATTATCAGTGTCATAAGTTCCAACATGTAAATTTACATTTTCTGCAGAAAAGAGTCAACACAGACCCCTCACCCCCTTCCCCAAAAGGAATAAATGAAAAAAAAAATAAAATAAAAAAAACCTTCACAGTGCTAAAATATGTACATAAAACCATTACATATTAATAGTAAGTGAAAGGAAAGAGGAGCACCATGTTTTATTAGGCAAGTAGCCATTCCTTTACTCATGTTACACTGTTTTATTATTGAAACTCCATTCAGTACAACAGGCAAACCATTTACATGGACAAATGGCAACAAACAAACCATTCACATGGACAGATCAGCCGTTGTGAAGTTCAATCATATACAATAAAATCCCAATTTGGTTGTGGAATAATTTTATCCATTTTATCATTTGGCAGTACTGATCATTTATATTAATTTGATTTTTATATAGTTTGTTAGAGTGTCCACAGTACTGTCCATTCTCTGAAAAACACTAACCATCTAACTAAAAAGCACTAAAATTTTAGTCCACTAATATAAAACTCATTTTTGTTCAGCTAATTATGAACACTACATTATGCTACTGGATAGGAAAGAACCACAGACCAAGAGAATTTCAAGTGTTCTTTGTCTTACCTAAGCTAGCAGCAGATGTGATATATTTGTCACTAGTTGTGAAGCGAACAGCGTCTGTTAATGTGCTGGTGCCAAGATGATTCCCTGCTTTAATAACACATTCATATGTTGACCCATCCTTCAAGCCTGTGATGCGCAGACTTGTTGATTTCGTGTCATTCTTAAATGGAGTGCGAGAACCTACTTGCCTCCAGAAAACTCTGCAAAAGATTGATTTGGCATCAGAGTCTTCCATGTGTGGTTGATCCCACTACAATATACATCTTTCAAAAGTTCAACAGCAGTAGCATACACAGACAATAGTCATCAGTGTGAGTTTTTAGGTTTTTGCATCAGTGTTCAGTCAGAAATTCAGTCTTCTGGGATATGATGCTATATGAATGGAATCCCAGCATTTCAAGGCAATGTAGTGGCCTCATCTAAGAACAGTCAAAGTGCTCAAGACTTTTCTTGGATATTTAGACTCTATGTTGCCTTAAAACACTGAGATTCGATTTCCCATTAATGCCATGTTGTATCCCACAGGAACAGAATACTCAATAATCAACTATTTTTAGGCACTGCATTACATGGGCAGTTCCATTTGGTGCTGAAAGATTATGATCTACAGATGAGTATAGTACTCCCTTACTGACTTCATAATAACCACATATTTATGTGTTCTTTACACAAAAGTGCAAAAAGTGAATAAATAATAGGCAGAACATTCCTGTCTGCATATGTAAGCAACGAAACTGATCAAAGAATTATGATGACATCTGTCACTGTGCGAATGGTCTATTGAGAAAGTGCATATGAATTTCAATTTAGCTTGTATTGATAGAGTATAAGACAAGCTTCATATTAGGTCCATATTCAAGTAAGGCCAGTAAGTAAAAATTTAACTTTATTAGTCCCGATGTGTTCCATATTAAAATAAAGTATATACATTCATCTAACACATCTATAAACACCTCTAAAAAGCATCCACTAGGCTACATGTTTTGGCCCAGAAGTGAGGCCTGATGATGGGCCAGTTGGGCCGAAACATGTAGCCTAGTGGATGCTTTTTAGAGGTGTTTATAGATGTGTTAGATGAATGTATATACTTTATGTTATTTTACAGTAAGTAAAAAGTTGGTAAACAGCACAGAATTTACAAGGAAGTTCCAAAAAATTAGGTAATGAACAAACTGATGCAAATAACTTCATTCTAACTTCGATGTAAATTGGCATATGGGTAGTTCATGGCACACATCAGACCTGTATATAGTCACCATTGACATTTAAGGCTTTGTCTTGCCATGGCACAAAGGCATAGTCACACGGTGTAGCTAGGAGGTGACCACATGCTTCACGTTGACATCTACTGCAAATCGCCTTTCAGCCACATATTTGTCTTGCCATGGCACAAAGGCATAGTCACACGCTGTAGCTAGGAGGTGACCACATGCTTCACGTTGACATCTACTGCAAATCGCCTTTCAGCCACATATTTGTCTTGCCATGGCACAAAGGCATAGTCACACGCTGTAGCTAGGAGGTGACCACACGCTTCACGTTGACATCTACTGCAAATCGCCTTTCAGCCACATCTTTCTTAAGAAGTCCAAAGAGATGGAAATTACTGTGCCCCATACTGACAACCGAAATTGTAATTGCCTAAAGTCCTGTGTCTGGGGGTAAAGTACCACCCTCCCCAGAGTGCTGATCTAGCACCCAGGATTATAGGAAAGTAGGTACCATTTCTGCTTCTCAGGCTTTCTTACAAAATCCCATGAATAACGGCTACTCTCATATGATAAACTGCCCTCATCTAAGGACTTCTAAAGATTTCTGAAGTGGTTGAACATTTTTTGAGTTAACTGCTGCAAAACGAACTGAAAATACTCAATGTTGTACACAGAAGAACACTTCTTTAGTGTCTGATGGAGAGTTATTAGTATATATGTATTTTTAGGGACAGAATTACTTCAGAGATGCACACCCTTTGGAATAGGCAGAAAACTCATCAGAATATATGAGAACTATTTATTAATCGTGGGATTTGCTCCTAGGAGATATTAATTTTTAGCAGCATCATTGTGAAAACCTCATATCTTGCCAGAATCACTTACCGGTACATTTCAACAGTGTTGGGATTCTTGACTGGTGGATCCCACCTCACACGAACAGAATGAGGATCAATCACATCCACATGGACATTCTGTGGTGGTCCAGGCAAGCGATCTAAAATGACATAATCATAACTCAGAAAAGGCAAATATCCAGTGTCAAATTCAAAGCAAATCGTCACGACTTTAACAACATTCAGACAAGAAATGTTGTGACTTCACATTTAACCCTTTGGCCCTGGAGCAGGACATTTAAATGTTAGCAAAACATTTATGTGAAATGTGAATATTTTTTGAACCAAAAAAAGATAGCATTATAAAATACACGAAATTTTGTGATGGAATAAATGGAGATTGTGCAGCAAGTCTCATAAAAATATAATTAAATATATTTGTTGACTAAATATATAAGAAGCCTTCTGTGGATAGTAGCTATGCGCCTGTCCTATATATTGGATGCATGGTGCCTAAAGGTTAAAAAATATACTGTGTCTCACAGTTCTGGATATTTACACAGTAACTAACACCAGAACACAAACATCTGTTTGTATTTATACAGTAACTAACACCAGAACACAAACATCTGTTTGTATTTATACAGTAACTAACACCAGAACACAAACATCTGTTTGTATTTATACAGTAACTAACACCAGAACACAAACATCAGTTTGTATTTACACAGTAACTAACACCAGAGCACAAACATCTGTTTGTATTAATCTAAGTAGACCAAAATATCCACTACAGTTTATAGCTAATTTGGAACTCATTACAGAGAAGAACTGACAGATGTGTAACTGTCATTGTTAGTTACTTTGGTTTCACTAGTTGCCACATTATATTATAATTACCTCTACCCTCATGGAAGCAGGACATGATCTGTTTGGTATACGATAACACACAGAACTTGTTGTTGAGGAGAGGTTCACCCCGACACCAATCAAGACAACGCCGTGGCACTCCCCATTGGGCACAACAGCTGCGATGGTCAGAACCATCTGCACAAAGAAGCACCAATTATCAATTTGTTTTGCATTTTACAGATTTCATTTTCAGGTTTCATATAAGCCATCTTTCAAAGTGACCTCTTATATTTAATTTAATTATTAGATGAATGTAATGGGTACATACCAGTAACGCATTCTGAAGATTAAATTCAAACTTCTTTAAGAATATGGATTGAACTGGAATACTCAATACTCTTTGTAGAGAGGACTCCTAGTAACTCTCTTCTTATACTGCCCACATTCAATGTCCACCTTAATTCCTTGATTTTACACCATTTATCTCTTGCTTAGGAAATGTATAACAAAAAATTTTTGCATTTAACTTGCAGCAGCAAAGTGTTTAAGGCAAGAATGTACCACTGTAAGGGCAATTGAGCTATGTTCTCTAAGTGAATGGAATGACAATGAAGATCACTTTGGTGTGTGCAAAGTAACAAATGGGTACACACTGGGTTAGTTCCTGATAAAAATAATTACTATGTGTTCCTCTGACACAATAAACATGCCTGTGCACTCATCTTGCTCTCCTCCCCCCCCCCCCC
>Ga0268261_10001620_pt1 | contig 15655 bp, 17 predicted proteins | sample TergutNc150P1_FD_190353 | JGI IMG/M metagenome (GOLD analysis project Ga0268261, IMG submission 190353) | Nasutitermes corniger P1 segment gut microbial community from laboratory colony in Florida, USA - Nc150 P1 (SPAdes) (version 2) | ecosystem: Host-associated > Arthropoda: Insects >... | reverse complement strand
TATCAACTGCAGCAGCAGCCTCTGGTTTACCGTAGGAACATGGTGGTAGCAGTGCTGTTGGTCGTGGTCGGTCTGCTACCACCACGTTCCTACGGTAAACCAGAGGCTGCTGCTGCAGTTGATAGGCTCCTGATGATGGGGAAGAGGATGCCCGAAACATATTGAGCTGTATTTAAACGACAAGCAATAAACCTGTAATTTATTGCTGCATCTAGTTGGTATTACGAGGGTTGGAATTTTAATTTTGGCAACGCTGCAGTAACTTTTGATACAGCACACCTACAGAGTTCATATTTTTACAGACCCTCGATGTACTCCCCAACGTTATGTAGAACACGTTCTCAGCGATGAGGGAGTCGCATGATGTCTTTGGCAGCCCCTGTTTTGTTGATGGTCCGGACAGAGCGGCCTACAGCGTCAATAATGTCTGGTATAGTCTTGAAGCACCTGCCGCGTAGCGGTTCCTTCACTTTGGGTATCAAATCAAAATCGCAGGGGCTGATGTCTGGTGAATATGGGGGATGGTACAGCACCTCCCATTGCCATCTCGCCAGCAACTGGTTCACTATGTCAGCGACATGCGGCCGAGCATTGTTGTGCAGAATGATTGGTGTGTTTTCACTGAGAAAGTGTGGTCTCTCCTTCCGCAACGCACGGCGCAGATGGTGCTCCAAGAAATCGGCGTAGTACTAGCCTGTGACAGTCTCATGCTGGGGCACAGCATGTGTGAGGATGATGCCGGCACTGTCGTAGGCGAAAATGAGCATAACCTTAGCACTGCTGGGATTCTGCCGCACTTTGGTTTTGCGGGGTGACCCGTAATGGCGCCGCTCATTAGACTGCCGTTTCATTGCCGGCTCGTAAGCTCGCGCCCACGCCTCATCCAGCGCTATGATACGATGCAAGAATGCATCCCCTTTCTTTTTGTAACGTTCCAAATGCACCCGAGCCAACTCGTATCGCTGCCATTTCTGGATTTCAGTCAAACTGCGGGACACAACGAGATGCTATTTTGCGCATGTGCAAGCGTTCTTTGAGAATGTGCAGGACCGTTGTATGGGACAATCCGGTCTCACAGGCCAACTCCCGAACTGTCCACCGTCTATCTGTCTCCAACAATGTGGCCACTGAACTAACCTGGCCTTCTGTTGCGCTGGGTGGTTCGGGCCGTGGCTGATCTGTCACATTCTGCCGTCCAGCGCAGAAGGCTTGAACCCACCTTGCAACTGTCCTATACGGTAATGCTGCCGTACCTCAAACCTCTACCAGTCCTCGGTAACACTCTCTTACTGTTTTGCCCCTGCCTGCCTCAATTTTTAACCAAGAACGCTGCTCCAGTTTAGTAAACATCCATCTTAGGCCGAGTCTCTGCACCTGCTGACAATCAACTGGCTACTGCGTATGCCCATTTTGTGATGGACTGCTCCCATTATGTATGTAGGTAGGGGAAGGACCCATCCTTCCTGCTGCATTGCCACATCACTCCAGTGGCGCTTGTATCCAATCTAGCGCGGTGTTGCCAAAATTAAAATTCCAACCTTCGTAATTCATGTGAATGCATGAAGATGCACAGACTTACAAACCCTAAATTTGTTTCATTATTATCATAAATTACTGGTTTCAAATTTTACATTATTTACTACGTGAGCATTCACACAGTTCATAAACCACCAAATAATGCTGGCTATAAATTTGTGATTTGTTTCTAGGAAGGGAGAAGCAGAATTTAAGTCAGATAATATTTCTACCATCTCAATTCTAAAAGATGTTTTAACTAAAGAAGCCACAAAGAAGAAAATAAAGCTTGAAATTTCTTGCAGTAAGTATTAAATTTCTGGTATTATTTTAATCAGCAGGTTATGCTGCTAGATTTATAAAGGACAGTAAACTGCATGCATTATGCTTTTCTTACGGAAGGTTGCAAGTGCTTGGTTGTAATATATACATCATATACTGCAGTGCTGTAGAATTTCTAAATTTTCTGTTTGTGAAGTAAACAGTATGAGTTATCAATACTTTCTGAGTTATGATGGATGCACAGGAAGTATGGGAAATTTACAAATGATTAAGTGTATAAAACCCTTACCAGTTTTCAAACTCCACTATGATTATGACTGTGATGAATCTGATGATTTAATATGGACCAAAGTGGACTGCATTAAATGAAGTTTTAAAAATGTTACAGTCCCACTTCTTAGGATCTGGTAGGACGTTTTCAGTGTCAGAGTTTGCATATGTCAATATAATGACATGGAAATATAATCTGAAATATTAATTTCACTAACAGATGTGAGTGATGTGAGTGTGGTACACACTTTACAACTTTTACATCCAAAACTGGAAGCCCAGCTGGCACTCTCAAAACAAGTGGCACTTTTGGAGGCACTTCGAGAACTAGAAACTCATGATGCAGAATCACTGGAATGTCTTTTGCCTGAATACAGGCACATTCTGAAAAATGAAAAGGAGCTGTTGGCCCGGTACAAGAAACAGCCTGCACACCTTGATCGCCTATATGGTAAATTTTTCTTTTAAGTTTGTTATCATCCATGGCTTTGACAATAGGCAATACAGTCTGCCTAGGCACACAAGGTAGGTAAAAAAAAAAAGGTAAAGTGCATCCTTGTACAGGCACTGGGGCTCTGTACAGGCTGTATGGCCCATAGGGGGAGTAGAGGTATAGCTCTACTCTTTCATGACCACAGGACTAGAAGGGGGTGAGGGGTCAGCGTCACACCCTGGCTGCTCTTTACCTCCAGGAAAGACCCGGTACCCACTGTACAGGAGGCCCCCACCAGGATTCGATTCCGGACCGTCCAGCCCATAGCTAGTCACTATACCGACTACGCTACCCGGCCCACAAGGTAATTCAGCATTATGTTATTGTTTGTGAATAATTTTTACCTCTGCAAGCTTTTGTGGTTTTCACAGTGGTGTGGTTTGGAATTTTTTTCCCCAGGATATGATGCAGCATCCTAACCTAGAAGAATGGAAACTTAAATTTTTAGCTCTGTTGGTCTCATTTATGAATGAGAGTAGACCATCCATGACAGAACTGGCTATGTTTTAAAATTTAAAAACTTCAGTCATATTCTGATGAACTAAAACAACAGAAGATAGAACAAATATAGCTGTGTACTACTGTACTGCAGATCAGAAACTCTGTGCTAAAGTGTTTTTGGAGAACATTTTCATGAACTGGTCGGGATAGCATAGTCAGTATAGCAACTCACTACTGGCTACATTGGTGGGGGCAAGATTTTCCAGACTCATCCAGACTGGCCCTGAGGCCCACCCAGCCTCCTGTACTATGGGTACCAAGTCTATTTCTCCACGGGTAAAGTGGCTGGGGCATTGCCCTCACCACCTACCCCCTTCTGGCACCAGGCTTGAACATGGTTAGAGCTATACCTCTGCTTCTCCTTTGTGCCTGCTTGGCATGTAATAGGACAGCTTTACCTCTTTTGCTCTTTAAAATTCCCTATCGATATATGAGACTACATATTGCTATTTTTTCTACTGTGTTTTGTAGGTTTATGTAGTTTGTTTTCTGTTCCATGTTGAAAAAAATTTTCTCTATTCTCCAAACTTAATTAAGAAAATACAGAAAATTAAACTGTAAATGAGGGATGCTTTTAAAATGAAAAGAATTAAATTGGAAGTAAGTGCATTAGCTCCATATCTCCCATATACATATCTATAAGAATTAATAACTTCTTCTCTATGTTTCAGGCATGATAACAGATTTGTACATTGACAGACATAAATTCAAAGGAATTAATGTAAAGGGGAAAATTCCCCAGCTTCTAGAAGTATTAGATAAATATGACCTGCAGAATTTGCTGAACTTCTTTGAACAGTCTGTATGAAAAAGAAAAAAAAAGATGGCATGTGTCACATCACCTATTGATATTGTGTGTTTATTTACTGTGATATTTGTGGTTGTAGAAGTGAAGTATCATGTTGCTTACCTATATGATGTGCATGGCACAACTTCAGCACAACAGAATATTTGTTTTTGATGGAATTGTAAGTTTCATTACTGATAATTATAATTGACCTTACACCAACCAGACAGAATGGGGACAACATGCCTTCTGACAAGTCTCACTGTTACATCATTAATTTGGGCTGAATTCCGAAGATGTGTGGCTATATGTATTTTCATATAATTTTGATCCATATACAGTATTTTAATTAATTACAAGAGAATCTCTTTAAAATTAAGAATGAAAGTGCTGGTTTTATTTCACAATAAATGTTACAAATGCAGTGTTATGGAAACGTTCATAATTCGACCACTTCCGTTTAAGAATATCATATTATATTTGTTGTTATGATAATTTTTCACAACATTCTTCAGTGTGATCACTTAGTATTACTATGTTTTGAAATGGCTGTTGGCCACTTTTATGCACATCATAGAAACAAATGTTTGTGATATTAAATAACTTCGCACATAAAGAGGAAGTTACACTCAAGGCATGTAGCTATTCTGTTGAAAGCAAACATGATGATAATAGTGTGATAACCTTCACAGCAACAGGCACAAAGGAGGAAACAAAAACACCATCATCCCATCTGTCTATGGGATGTCCTTCCGTGGCCACAGCGTAGGGTGAGGATAAAAATCTATTAATATTAATCACCATGTAGTAATTCCATCAATCAAGGTGTGTATGAAAGCTGCATTCTGTATCCTTGCAAGCCCTCGTTAAAAAGATGTTTGGTATTTACAAGCTGAAAGTTGAATTTTGTATTATTAACAAAACACTGGTGGATAAAAACCTGAAAATATTTTAACTTTGTTTGAAAATCAATATAACAAATCTGAGTAACAGTTCCTTTACTCCAAACACAATCAGTGCTTCTGTCTTATTTCTCATCAGAACGTATTGCACACTTCCCATTTGGACTCAATATGTATGTGCCTGTCACTGAACTGTGTTGATTATAGCCCCTTGCCTTATTAACAGGTGTCTAATATTCTTGTATACCAGTGGCAAATCTTGATTCAGAGGTCATGTCTAGCAGAAAAGTATACTATGTGGCACTGTACTGTTCTCCTACACCTGATAACTGGATCAGGATTTGCCACTGTTCCACACAACATATCATACATCTTACATTACATCAAAAGCTGTGTCAAATGAACAGTATTACGATCTTCTTCACATTTTTGTTCCTCAGTTCAAGTACCTGGTTTTATATACTTACAAGAAACAAATTTTGACATTCATGCTCTATCCTTGCATCATGGGAACAAAAGTAAGGAAGGATAATAACCAGCATAATAACCATTAAATAAGTATTTATATAAGTAAATAAATAAATAAATATGTGATACTCCTCTTCTTGGATCAGTTGACTACTATCTGTTCAAGAAATGCTGTCTTTATAGAACTTGAATATTTCAGCATCTTAACACTGGGTCCCATCCTGAGATTAGGTCTTCCAAATGGTCTATTTACTGAGGTTTTTCTACCAAAATTTCATGTTTCTCCACACATACTACACATCCTGCTTACATGACTCCTTTAACTGCTATAACATTAGGTGTACAGTTTAAGTTGCAAAATTTTGTGTAACTTCATCTGGCCTCCTGTTACTTCTATCTTTTGAATTTACAGTCCCACCATATTTAGAGTAATATTCTGAAGTAATCTTGAACATGATGATTGACATTTTCTATGCTAACAGTATCCAAAGTAAATAATAAGCATGACCAGCTCCAGGAACAGGCTGAGGGTAAGTTAATAATGAGACCAGTAGCAAGAATATTTTTAGTTTGTCTAAATTTATTTCATAACCAAATGATTTATTCTCATACACAGGTTGCAGAAAGCAGAGTGAAGTGAATTTACTACCCATCTTACGTGATTTTAATATCCAAACTTGAATATGAAATATATCTCATATTATGAATGTACTGGGAGACTGTTTTTTAAGACTGAGTGGATTTTGCACTGCTGTGGATTTAGGTTGGTTTCTTTAGTTTTGATCGTGACACACCTCTGGCATACCTTGATAACACTTATACTCTCTGAAGAGTAACACACCAGTTTCCTTGGTCATAATAACTCTGGACAACTTTAGCACCTTTCACAGTACTACACAAATGTTCCAGCTCCCCTTCATCAAACACATGGTAATATCTGTAAAATGTAGGCACTTCGTAAGAACCTTTTTCACGACATGACTCTTCTCTCTTTTGATCAGGTTCAGTACTTGCTGCTGCCTTCAGTTTCCATGGTACTAAAAGATCCTGATGCTGGAATTGTGTTCTATTTGTATGTATTGGGAGTGATGGAAATTGACTTGAAACCTCATTAATGCTAGTGCTTGCAGATGTACTGATGTTGTTATACTGTGGCACACTGTTTAATGGACTGTTACACTCTTTATTTCTGTTTTTCCTATCCTGTTTCAGGTAGCTAGACAGTGTGTTGTGCCTTACTTGATCTTTAGCCCACACATAGATAAGAGCCTTTCCACCCGGCCGTAGAACTCTCACCATTTCTTCCACTGCTCTTAATCTCCGTTCCTAAAATGAATACAAAATTCTGTATAAAACTGCAACGAAACCCCAAAGGAAATGATGGTAATTGCAAAATGACAATGGAAGGAAAGTTCAAGAGTGTGTAATGTGTCATATACAGGCAGAATGACCAGACCAAAGCATATTACATGAAGTACACATAAAGTGTCTATGAAGTACTAAAAATAAAAAGAAAAGTATTTGAATTGTAGATACAATGATATGGACACATGTTACACACATATATGATAGTAGAATTCCTTTGAGAATATCAGAAATATTTTCAATACACATCCAATGGGAGGGACCAAATGAAGAAATATATAACAAGGCCATTGGTCCATCACATGCAAATATTTCTTTTGTAAGTTATCATGTCCCCTTCCTCAATGAGATGGAAAGCACCTTATGTGTATGACTTATAAGATGAGAAACACGAAAGATTGTCAGTCAGTGGTACTGTGGTGAGGGAGAAGGATAGGCATTTTATAAATCACTATGCAGAGTGTGGGTGAGAGGGCAGCTTCATGCCAGTTAAGGATGGTTGCAGATGAGCCTGCACAAAATGAAGAGAACATAAAAATCAGCATCTGCTGATTCTGTGGTTGGTATTATGTAACTAGACCATTTCAATAAGATAATCATGAAGCATTACACTACAGAAAATCTTTAACCTTGACAAGATGGCCTGAAAATTGAAAACAAGACGGAGGCTTTCATGGAGGTGTATAAGGACATGCAGAAGAAGGCCAATCAATCAAACGTCACTTCTTTTTTCGTCTAGCCATCTTCCCCTCCACCATGCACTCTGCCATTTAATTATCATGACAAATTTCAACCAGGAACATTGACATCAGTCCAGTAAACACTGACATAAATGTTTTTTTGTATTATGTATCACATTTACTGCGTATTTGGTTCCCCTAACCCCTTTTTCCCATAGAGTCTGAATTTCACACAAGTTTTCACATAATGTCCAGGGGTACATATGCAGTTTAACTCAGCTATAATGAGCTCAGTTTGTGCAACACCTCGTCTAGAATGTTACACATTGTGGTACCAACTAATTCTCCATAAGGCACATATTTTTCTGCCTTGCTTAGTAAGACATAAGAGTATCTACCTTGGATATAATAACATTGCCAGTCATTGGTTCTAATACAATTTTCCAAGAAGTAGGCTATTTTGAGAATTCAACCATCTCATCATCTTTCAGAAGGTAAGCCCCCTACTCTTTCAGGTAGCTATATGAATTCCAAGCCTGGAAAATGACAATAGTAATGGTAATTCACTTCCTGCATAAAGCTACCCTGTATTTTTATACTCCTGCAGGTAACGGGAGACTTAAATTGACAACATGCCTGCAGTCATGAACAAAAGGAAGGCTATGAGCATCAAAGAAAAAGTAAAAGTGATACAACAAACAGAAAATGGGGGGGGGAAGCTGATGTGTGTCAGGAGTTTGGTCTCGTAAATTCTATGATCCAAAAGATCTGGAAAAACAGAACCCAAATTATTAATGTATTTGAATGGAACAGATCATGAATAAAGCCATTTCAAAAGTCTGGACAAAGTGATGTCGATAAGGCTCTGCTTAAGTGGTTTACGCAAAACGGAAGTAACAATGTACCAGTTAAATGTCCTCTTATGATAATTTTTGTTCTTCCTACATTTTAATTGTAAGCTAATGTATTTCTTAGCATAAGCCTGTATGGGAATTTAAAATCATAGAAAAGTAATTTTTATTTTCTCTACATTTTAGTTGTAATTTAAATTTAAAATATGTCACAGCATAAACATTAAGTAACATGTCTACAGGCCTGTATTTTGTCTTGAAATATTTTCCCTTCACTGTTACCATATGCTTCACTTAGAGCAACACTTGTTCGTAAGGGCACAATTTATTTGGTCCCTGCAATGATGTTATAACTGAGTTCAACTGTATATGTAATTGTAGAAGATATGGCAAGAGGTGGAGAGAACAGAAGCACCAGAAATAGGGATTTTTAAGACATTCATCTGTGTTCATATGACTAGACAAAAGCAGAAATACTGATATGTGAGAAACTTAAATTTACATGCTTACTACATACAGTGAAGAATGGAAGAACCTTGAAGACATGTGGATGAATAAGGTATGAAATCATAAACCTGCAGGATAAAGACTAAGAAAAGTACCTACAAGGTGGTATGAACAGGTTTCTGAGGTCAGTACTGGCATGAAATTGCCTAATGCGTAAAGAGAAGAAGACCATAATTTATGCTAAATTTACCTCAGTGGCGAGATGATGAATGACTGCAATACTGAGACATCCATCAGCAATTTCAGACTTCAATGGCAGTGACAAGCAGTTGCAATTGAATACTTCAAATCCACGACTGTAACAGACTTGTGCAAGGCCAACACTATGGTCACAGCCAATCTAAATACAGAACATGAATTTTGATGTTAACTTTGTCACATTGCAAAATATTGTACATAAATACAAAGAAACAAAGGAATAGCATTAGCAAAAACCACAATAAAACAACAACAACAGAATTCTGGAATGGGAAGCGAGAGAAATTTTATCTGAAAAAATGTGTTTAATGATGACATACTATTATAAGCATAAATGTCACCAATAATACATTTCACATGCCGGTCCCAGTGGCCGCGCGCCTGCTGAGATCGTGGGTTCGAATCCCACCGGGGGCATGGATGTTTGTCTGTTGTGAGTGTTGTGTGTTTTCAGGTAGAGGTCTCTGTGACGAGGTGATCACTCGTCCAGAGGAGTCCTACCAACAGTGGTGTGTTGTGTGTGTGATTGAGAAAACCTCAAGAATGAGGAGGCCATGACCCGCGTTGGGTCGCAGCGCCACAGGAAAAAATATATATATATATATTTCACATAAAGGTACAGAAAAATTGAAGGGAAAAGGCTCTCACAAAAATATCTGTATAAAAAAAAAAGAGGATAAATTTCAACCTAGAGAAAGAATGCATTTAGAAATACCTCAGAATGATGGAAAGATTCTGTTTTGTAATACCTCTTAGTGAATCAACTAAACTTGCTACTTAAACATAATGGTGATTATAATGAGGGGAAGGAAGAGGATAGATTTTACTCATACATTATCTGATAAGCTTACCTCAAACAGACCCTTGTTGTTCCCAAAGTACTTGCAATTACCACATCCTACATCAACCAAGACTGAGCCGAATGGTAAGGACTGCACAAATGACAGCACATTAGGCCAAGGTTTATGGCGAGTATCACTGAAGTGACTGGCAATCTCTTCATATACCTGCAATTATATGGAAACTTAATATTGTATCCCCTTTATTTAATAATAATTGCTGAAGATCAAACCTTTTGCAAATTTGAGATTCTAACCGGTAATTTTGAGGATTTATGGCTTCTGGGTCAATAATTCCCATTCACCACAAGACACAGCATAACATTCCAGAAGACATGGATCTTCAAGGAAACCTTTTGTTTCTAAAACACATTATCAAGACACGCAATGGAATATAACGTACAATGCATGCTACAGACTTTGTTATTAACAGCTGTTTCCATGATAAAAGTCTGTCTTGTATGAAACAGCACCACCCTATGGCCAACCACATACATCACCTGACAGAAGTAAGATGCATTTACATACTCTTCTCACGAACATGTGAGAAATGTTGGGAACCCATCAAGTACCAATGTGTGAACAGTATCATGAGATTATTTGTACAGTCTACAAATTGACATTTTTGCTGCAAATATATTGCGCTATGAACCACCGTTTGTTTCATTAAAATTTTACTGTCCAATGGTTCATACCTCATGTACATGAAGTGATTCTAATTTTGCTGCTAGTGCATCATCCTTAATATGATCTTTTGAATGTCCGTATTTCTTCTTATATGAATCGCACTGATCATGGTACACACAATTACACTCTCCTTTTCTAACGAAGCGAAATGTGAAGGATGTTCTCTCTCTGCGTTGCTGAATTGTAAGATCGCCAGTCAGTGTTGGTACAACATCCATTTTACGTGGAGTGATGCCATGGCTCCAGGCATATCTGAAAATAAACAGGCCAATCAGCACATGTAGTGGAGCACATGCACAGATGACCTGATGAATTATCATTAAATCTGTAAGACCTGAGGTTCTCCTGACAATACCTCAAGGTAACCATTTCTAAGATATGACACCAAGCAGTATGGTAGAAATTAACCAGTATTTTAGAGGAATATAAGGCCTCCATCTTCAGGATAGAGTTTACTCTTCTACCCTAAAGACGGAGACAAGATATTCCTCCAGAAAGCTTATAAATTTCTATCAGACTACAGGGCATCACATCCCGGAAAGATAATAAACTTTGAGCATCATCAAATTCATAACTTTTTTATTCATATAGTATTATTAGCATAGCTTGAATGGCGGAATGATGGTATATAGTATAAAACATTTTGGAAAAAATATCTTGGACAGTGGCCACATCAAAGTATGAAAGAACAATGGTAATAAACAAAAACCTGCAAGACATTAACCCTTGCAACCTGAACAACTGGATAACTATGGCTTGATTCCAGAGGTATGGAATTTTTACCTGCAACACCACACCCAAACTGGGATTAAGACCACAGTCAATGCAGTAACCTCCCTTCTGATGGGGAGGGATTAAGTGGTTGCAGTGTAAAACTGACCAACTCACCTCCATCAAGTACCACATGTGACACTTTAATTTTCCCAAAATTCAAAGGTCTTATTTCAAACATCACACAGACATTCATGGCAATGTAATAGTACTGAAATTAATTTCTGGAAGTTGTTTTTTGGCATGGCAGTAATATTACAATGCATGTATAAATATAAAGGCACAGTGTGAGTACTCTGAAGGTGAACACACTAAAATTTATTAACATAAACATTTCTTTTTTAACAGAATTAATCAGGTTCATCACGATGCATATGCCTCAAGTGGCAATGTGTTTATACACAAAGAGGCAGTTGTAATTTAAAAGGCAACCTACATAGCCTTGGGACTGTATTTCAAAACATAGTCAAGGGGATGGGAAAAACTGGAAAAGGACATCATATCAGATTTTTGGGTTTGGTTGTGTGCGCATGGGTTAGGCTCATAATTAGTACAATGCAGGTTAAAACTGATCAGAAGCAAGTAGGATGGGTGATTTCAGGCTTCCACCACAGTGTAAATGAGATCTTCACTCTTCTGGGATGTTACACTGCACAGATTGGTACTTTGTTACCGACGTTTTGAGACAAACTATATGTCTCACCTTGAACAGCTACGAAGCCCACTGCTTGACCCTTGAAGATGGAACCAATAGGTTGTCCCAAAACGTCAGTAACTACCAATCTATGCTGCATAACATCCCAGAACAGTGAAGATCTCAAAATAGGATGGATGTGAACTGGACTGAAATAAGTACAGTCAGATAGACCTGTAGGTGTTTGTGGTAACTGGTGGTAGATCTTTAAGTTTAGCTGTAAGAGAATTATTGCTGAACATGCATGTATACATGCAGCATACTCTGCAGAGAAAACTTGATTGTGGTGTTACAGTATGCTTGTACCTTGCCTCTTCTGACATGATTAACAAAGATCGGCGAGGTAAAAGAACAGGAATTGCACGGCCATCCTGGTGCCTAAATTCCATTACTACTGAGGAACCAAGTGACAATGATAAGATTGGATCTTCAAAAGCACTGTGTGTGTCCACATGGAGTGGAATACCTGGAAGTGGTAATGCAGTGATCAGTATGTAATGAAATTATGCTGCACTAGTATCAGTTACCCATCGAAATGAAATGTAAGGCCATTCTCCCCAGCATGGATGGCGTGCTGTCAGGTTAAGTTACTGTACTCATAATTAAACATGAGAGTGATATGAGAACTGATACAAAGTATCGTCACCTGCCACTGTAATCAATACAGTATCTTAGTTCTCACACATTCAATCTTGATATCTTTTGATAAGCCCTTGTATACAACTCATTCAACCTTGGTTTCATATGAAGCAAAAGCAATATAGGGACTTTACTGTGCCACAAATCATTTCAGACACAACAGCAATAATGTTTAAGCACCTGTTAATTAAGCCCTGTCCACCTGTTCCGTACTTCACTCCAGATAAACAGGTTTTTTTGGAAAATTAATTACAGAAAGAGTCAATTCAGTTTAAACAATAGATAGTATGACTTTATACACAATCAAAAGAAGTTTCAGACAGCAGATTATGTCTGCAGCAAACATGAACTCAAACTTACAACTCCAACAATGGAGGCAGCATGTTTGTCCAAATGGGTGGCATTTGCCTACAAGACTAAATGGTGTTAAAACCCAGAAGACAACAATATTAAAAATCACCACCATAAATCCTGAAAACATAAGTACAATTCAGGGGTTGGTTCTAGTCCTCCCATGAGATGACTGGTTGACACTACATTCACGGATATTTTTATTGTCTTACTGCTTGGGATTAGTGCCAACATTTGGAATAGAACCCAAAATCCTTTGAAAGTTAAACATGTGCACCAGTCACTGAAGACAAGAACTGGACAAGCCCTGTCTATTAAATTTATGTAAAACAATAGACAATTTTCAACATAACTGTGGAGTAAAATAACCTAATGTTCAACCTAGGAATCATATTATATGCATATGTCATCCACTCTACATAATTTTTGTTTGCATTCTTACTCTGCTCTCATTTTGTGAGTAGCTGTGGTAAAAAAAAGACTATAAAAAACAGTTTATTTCAATGACCACACAGTAAAGACAGTTGTTCTCACAGACTGCAAAACTGAGAGAGTAAAGAAGATATATACACATACTCTTTCAATGGTTATGATGATCAACTTTAAATTCTTTAAGGGCATAGTTCCTTACCTTGTCCAGGTTGATAATTATTCACTGTCATTTGGTTTGGAAATGATGACAGAACACACACATTTCTTTCTTTTAGTCGATCCAGTAGAAAGTTGCATTCATGTGGTATACTTTCAGTCAATGGACAATCCTTATTAACACTGTTTGTGTCATACTGAAATTCGTAACCATAATGTTTTACTCTTCGGTGCTTAAGAGACTGACCTAGAATTAAAACATACTCTTATTTTAAAAAATGGGACAATTAAAGGAAGAACAGAAGATAAGGAATGTGTAAGTTCCATAAAGAATAACTGGGCACAGTGAACATAAGGATTCAGGAAAAGTGATAATGAACTATTTTAAAATATTCCAGAAAATGCCAGAATTGACCAAGAAAAACTTTTGAATATCTGAGGTGAACAGACACTACCCAAACTAAAACTGAAGTTATATATCTACAAATATAATTTAGACACATTACTGCTTCAGCTAACCTATCTGGTCATAATATATATTGGTTCTTCAGTCATGTAAAGATGTCATTTCAACTACAGTGGTTACAATATATGCCAAACTAGTGTATATACTAAAAGAAAACATAAACTTGTCTCGGTGCATACCATAAGGGCATACGGGTGTTTGGAAATAAAGCTCCACACATCTTTAACCTCAGCATTAAATGGAGGTGAGGGCTTCAGCCCCCCCACCCCGCTGCTTTATGCCTGGGAAGAGAGCCCCTAGTACTCACTGAATAGGAGGCCAGGTGGGCTTTGGCAAAGATAAAACCAGAAAAAATGCATTCTACACCCTTATATACCCTATTTCTCTACAATCCCCTTTAATTTATGCCTAGAACAAACATCAATCTTTCTCTACCCAAATGACAGTCTGTTGTCTTCCAATCAACACAGTTCAACAGCAGGTTTTCTTCGTCTTCTGTGACAAACTCTTCTAGCAAAATTAAACCAGGAGGCTTCTGATCATGCATCCAGGAGTGAGACAGTTCTGGAACTAAAATAGCAAACACTATCATTTAAAGAAATATCAGAAAAATGTGACAGATATATATGTTAATGTACTACACAAGAGAATACAGATCCTTATTATGCACCATTTTTATGAACTGCCAAGATTTTATGATGAAATTTATCATCACATATTTCATTCAAAGTTGATTTGAGTGCTGTCAATAGCTCAGATTATGTAGCATTGAATGGTAGCATGAATAGTGAATAATGAACTGCAGTCCAGAATTTTACTTGAGAAGCAGACTTAAACCATCCAAAACCTCAGACAGGAGAACAAGACTCATTAAACACATCACAATGTGACAGTCTGACATGTGTTCTTGAATTATATGCATTTAAAAGATAAATATCATACCTTTCTCTGTATAAGCAAGATATAAAGGACCTGAAGCATCTGGTGTTATTTTTATTTTCCCATGTATTGCCGCATACGCTTTAGACGCACTAAGTATATCCTTAAAAATTATAAAGCAGTATGATTTTCCTGGTAGCATTACGATACCATCAACTTCTCCATACGGCAAGGTGATTTCCAGTAACTGTTCTTGCTGGAAACCAGAAACCAATCCGGCATTTCCCACCATAACATACTGGAAAGAAACAGCTAAACTTAAAAAACACTTGCGCTGAACCACATTATTATCACACTTTAATCACATACGTGCCGGTCCCAGTGGCCGCGCGGTCTAAGGCGTAGGTCTGCAGCCGCTCGCCTGCTGAGATCGTGGGTTCGAATCCCACCGGGGGCATGAATATTTGTCTGTTGTGAGTGTTGTGTGTTGTCAGGTAGAGGTCTCTGCGACGAACTGATCACTCGTCCAGAGGAGTCCTATCGACTGTGGTGCGTTGTTGTGTGTGATCTAGAAACCTCATGAATGAAGCCATGACCCGCGTTGGGTCGCAGCGCCACAGCAAAAAAAAGAAATCACATACGTACTTTTGTAGGTTCGTCTGAACACCGGAGTCCAGCATCCCTTAGCAACATATTCTTAGCTTTCGTCTGCTTTCTTTGTGCCTTTTTGTTACGTTTATTCTCAGACATTATATGACTTTCGCACAGGTTACTATGGCAATTAAGTACATGCATACGTAGAAACGCATTCGACTGAACACTACTGACACATTAAAACAATGAATTTATTCGGTGTATACTTAAACAAAGTCACACAGCATACTTCCATCCACGTGTATGTATCCTCCCCCCCCCCCCCCCC
>Ga0268261_10001619_pt1 | contig 15657 bp, 6 predicted proteins | sample TergutNc150P1_FD_190353 | JGI IMG/M metagenome (GOLD analysis project Ga0268261, IMG submission 190353) | Nasutitermes corniger P1 segment gut microbial community from laboratory colony in Florida, USA - Nc150 P1 (SPAdes) (version 2) | ecosystem: Host-associated > Arthropoda: Insects > Digestive... | reverse complement strand
CCCCAAAATACAATCTGACCTTAAAAGTTAAGAAAAATCGCTGTACTGTACGTTGTAGATAGTCACTTCCTATTCAGTCGGCACTAAGGATAAATCAGATGAAGCTCGAAGCTGACCACTTCCATCTTGTGTCAAAGTTAAGAATGCGTGGATCTATACCCCCACCACCGGCATTTTTACGTAGTATAAAGGGAAGTCTCATGAAGAAATGACGCCTGTGTGCTTGTCTGTGACTGGTGTCGATGAGTGAATGTCTGGATAGATTTTTTAATTTCGAAATGGGAGAACTTCACTATCATTAGTGAAGCGCTTCCTGTTCGTAATCTTGGGTCTTCTGAAACAAGCCTTTTGCTAGGTAGTTTTGTGGCCTGTAGGCCCACTACTATGCCGACCTCAACATTGACCACCGTTGGGGTGCATTTTTAAGTCTTCTATTCAAACGAAAATAAGGGCACCTTATGTGGAGACCACGTTCATCTGTCCGTCTGTGTCATGGAATCAGCCCTTAAATTTTGTCTGATATGTATGAAATTTAGTACAGGATTGTTTACGAAAAGCTGTCTAGCAAGCGTGAGTTTCATGGAGTGCAGTGAAAGCCATATTTTACTTCAGGGTATATATAAAATTTTGCTCCTATTCTCTCCCTTTTCAAACGATCTGGAAAACGGAAGCAAGTCGGTAAGAGAGACCTTCACAAAACCGAGGGTTTCGTGAGACCTGCCACAGTCAAATACATACATTACTTAGAGGTGCAATTGAATTTATTTTGATGGTGTCTGCACTTATTGCCAGATTCTGGTGAAATTCGGTGGTATAAGAAATGTGTACGTATTGCTGTGGAGTTTTTTTTTAAGATTTGTGGAAAGGGACAACCGTACTTTTCTTATGGACGTAAATAAAACTGCGTTTATATTTTTTTAGTATATTAAAAGACGTTGACCCTAGGTCAGAATACACGGTGTCAGGTGAGAGGATAGCAGTGAGTACTGAATTGAAAGGATGTGGGAAGAGGTGGAAGTTGTCTGATTTACGCCTATGCCAAAATTTGCTTGGAGGGACTGAAGGAATCCACGAAGTTAGAATAGTTAGTTTTCCGGCCGAGATTCGAACTCGAAACTTCAGAAATATTACCGCTCGAGCTAGTTGCCTCGTGGTGTAGTATTTAAAAATCCATACAAATATTGCAGTGACAAATCTGGCACCGTGGTTTGATGCTCGCAGTAAAAAATTGTAGCAACAAATGTAAGGCCAGTTGTGTTGCTGGCACCAGTTGCGCTGATGTTGTTGTCATGACACGCAGCTCACTGTAGGCCTACTGTCAGCGTACACACAGAGACAACGATGACAGCTTTTGTGTCTGTGGTCTAAATGTAGCTGCAGGCCTCTTCCTGGATGTTTACCGGTAGAGGAAGACTTAGGAAGTTACTGCGTGCGAGCGGAAGAGATCCTTCACTGGTATTTTCTTCCTCCCTTACTTTAGTTCTTCTTCCAGTTACTTCGGTTTAAATTTCCTATTTATTTTCTCATCCTTTAACTGCGTTTTTGCTTCATTTACTTTGATAGGCCTACTCTAAATTTCATTTTCGTACACACTTTCAGGAACGAACTTTTCTTGCAATTACCTTCTAATTTCAAGTATCATAAAATGCACACACAACTTTCATGTATTGCTATGAAACATAAATTTAAATGGATTTTTGTAAAGTAGATCAAAAATGTCAGTGTAACCATTTTTTTTATTTCGTTCTGTATTGATTATTCGAATCGATACGTTTATTAATCATGGCAAAACGAAGTAAACGAAGTCATTTAGTCACTAGACTCATGTCCGTAGGCAGTTACAGTAACTGGGTTATTTATAGCTCTTTGATTCCAGGTAAAAGATAAGTTATCTGTGCGCCTAACAACACGTCAAAATGCATTTTGGAAATTTAACCTGGACACTAGATGCTGGTACGTTTGAGTTTCACATTCAAGGGTTTCATCCAAGAAAATGAAAGCCATATTTTATCTTTGGCTTGGAAGTTATGTGGATCGATACACAACACTAACGTCAAGGAAAGAAGTCCTGCTCAAGAAGATAACAGTGCCTAATTTAGTCAAACAGTTCCCTCAGTTTACGAAACCCGTATGTTCAGCAACCTTCTTACAACAGCCAGAGACCATGCTGTATCCTGAGCTAGTTCACAACCGCCGTCATATTCATTTAAGACAAATTTTAATACCACTCTCTCTTCTGCGCCTTTATCTTCCAGTGGTTTCCTTCCTTCGCTTTTTCCCACCAAAATCTCCGTAAGAATTTCTGTTTTGTCCCAATCGTGCTACATGCCACCCCCATCTCACGTTCCATCGCGGTTTTTGCAAACGGGACTTTTCATTATGCGGCACAGCAATGAAGGAAATGTTTGCTCACACCGGAAATTGAACACCAGTCCAGACCAGTCCATACCTAGTAACTGACTGAGATATCCCGACTCTTACGCTGGACTTAGTGGTGAACAAAAATGATCTTCCCCTACCATGAGTCGAACCAGTATTTACAACGTTAAAGTAAATCAGTGAATCAACCGAACAATTCCCCCATTAAAAGCGCATGGGCTGTTGGTAATTCCATGTGCTTTTCTGTTCCTTTATTCTGATCACGTTAATTGGAGTGTTTAGTGCATTTGAGGGTTGACTGTACGCAATAAAGCCATGTCACAGTTCGCCGCTTCCATTACTGAATAAATTAACCCCCAACAAGAGCAGCAGTTCGGACTCTCTCTCGTTTGCTACTGTTTGCTTGCTTGTTTAGTCACGTGATACTGACCGACCGGGATTGGATTGGGTGCAGCAGTTTTGGTGGTGTGGATTGACCAGCCGTGACCAATCAATAAATACATTGCTGCCTGCTTTCGCCCAGCACCCACCATGACACTGACAGTTGAGTGCAGTATCAAATATAGATGCTGGAAACACAATGTGGTTTGCACAGATAAACTAAAAAGAAGAAAAAATTAGGCCCATTTGATGGTACGCTCGGATTCCAAACGCTGTGGAATGGGTTTCGAAATGATAGAAACGTCGCTTTGTCTACAAAATATCAGTCGTGTAATCGAGAATCGGAGCAGGAAGATAATTCGATTCAGAATAGTTGACATACCTGTTACCAGAGGGTGTGTCTGACTCATAGTGTTGGAATTCGGGTCACAGAGATTCTAATGCGAATTTGTGGTTTATTTTACGATGGTGGCAGTAAATCAGATTATGCAGCTTCAAGTGACAGGATGACTGATGAATTTGTTAGGATTCGAAAGGAAGCAGTTTTGACCAGTTCGAGATATACGCGCATTTGCCTGGAGGGAATAAAGCTAATTGCGAAACATCTCGGTCAGAGTTGCTGATGATCCGGTCTAAATGCGAATCAGGCATCCACCAAATACGAGTTCATCCACTTCAGTCTAATACTATGAAAAAAATCGACTTCTTCCAGCAGAAATGTTACTGTTGTTTTGCAAATTATGTTCATTGCTATGTTGATGTGGATCCAATTAGATCTCCGTGACAACTTCGATATCAGTTTCTTTTTATTCAGAAAATTATTTCGTGTTTTTCTAGCCGTATACATGTACGGTAGGAGCCAGGGCATCGTCTTTGCTATAACAACTTGGCTACGAAATGGGCAGTCGAAGAACCTTGTTTTGATTTTCGGCAGACCGGTTCTGGGACCCGCTCAGCCTTTTATTCAAAGCGTAGCAGAGTCGCTTTCCTTGGGGATAAAATGGTAGCGATGTGAAGTTGTCCACTCGCCTCCATTTGTTGTCGAGGTTGAGAAAGTGTGGAGCTTTTCTCATCTCCATCCTTATGACTTAGTGGCATGCTTAGGGACAACCTTTCCATTCATGTTTCTAACACTGTAATCTACTATCAAATAAAACTGTAATCTACTGTTCATATTCTTATCCAGTAGGTTAACCGACCGTCATGATCAGGTGACTGGATTCCAGCTTCTCTTTCGGGAGCTGCCGATCTGGCTGCCCTCTATTCACACGATGCCACGGCTTTTGTTTAGAGTGGGACTAGGTGCCCTTTGGTGAGCAAAACACCTTTATCGTGGGGACTCTTTACGACAGAGTGTCAAACCGCCGTTAATAAATCCTACCTCAAGCTACGATGCTTGTTAAAGTAATTATACAGTAACTTAAGTAGGTTAATTTATTCACTAAAGTCACTTAGTGATTTTCAGCTGTACTTACTGGGTAATTAATTATACGTAGTACACAGCTGCTTAGTCGCAAATGAATTTTAGTCTCTACATCACTGAAAAGGTGAACAAATATTACAGAATTGCCGTCGAGATAAAAAAAGTGAAGGCTGAACAAAAGATGTGAAGAAAGAGCAAGAAATTTTGCCTTGAAAACCCCGTTTAAGACTCACGTTGGAATTACTCGTAAAGAATGATAGTGGGTGGAAAGGATGAGTGAAAATTGACCGAAACATAGCTGGAAAGTGGCAGAAGAATTACCGAAAACTGGCCTCATTTCTTTATTTTGTCCTTATTTAAGACTGCTGCTCTCAACATGATAGAGCATTCGTCTGTCTCAGAAGTAGTTGTATGTTTCTTCTCCTAAACACAAAGTACCGTTTCTTACCTTGAATTTTTGTGCCTATACTGAGTCTGCAAGGAAAACGTGTTAATTCAAAAACGAAGTGTCAGGCGTCTTAGATCAGTAATGGTTATACCGAACGCTTTGTTCTAATTGTAAAATATGATTAACTGACCTGGCACTCATAAAATCGTACGGTTCCACCAATGTACCATGGGTCCGTTGGTGGAATTACGTATTGGTACATCGATAACGCCGTCGCAGTTTCTTTTTTGTCGAGGATTCGAAGCTCATTGTAAATTAACAAAGACGAAAGCCGCTGTAGTAAATTACGTGACACAGGACACACTTTTACGCATTATGAAAGAAAGACGGTTGCTTAATATCTGCTATAATAAACGAAAGTTAAGCGATAAATGAAAAATAGAAGCAGAAATTTTAAATATTTCTCAGCTAGTTTTCTGAATAATATATTCACATACCACACCGTATCAACCAAAGAAGGTAGCGCGTTACTCGCTGCCGATACTACAACCCTAACGCACACATACTGTCAACACTATATGAAACATCACGAAGGTCCCTATGTTTCTCCGGTCTAAGGGTCACAGCCTTACTATACATTTTTTGCTAGCAGTGTCTTTGAATAAACTGTAAGGAAGTAGGATGTAGATAACACAAATAATTTATTCCATTAAGTATGTAAGGATCTCGCCGAAAAATTGTACCTCTCAAACAAAACTACAAGATGTAACCCAGATGATCGTAGCCTTTATTCTGATTGGTCCATCTCTGCTAATTTCGCCCAGCATCTCTTCTGCCTTTCATTCTGTAGGCTAACATTCCCGTGTCTGTCTTCCTTTGAGCTTTTCACAAGTTTTATCATAATTCGTGTCCTTTATCTAAAACTTGCCTTTTTTGGCTAAACTGCAGTTTTTTTAATGTGCTTACTGTACGTGTACTTTCTGAGTTATATCTGCTAACAGGTTTTTTTCCGAGTAGGAGGCTGTAAAGTGATGTAGAATTCTACTTTTAAATTTTTAATGAATAATTTACGAATCTCCTAGACCTAAACTCCACACTTAATTGCATTAGATTTAAATATTATAATATTTGGTACAGTTCCTTCTTTTGTCATTTGTGATATTTTCAAAAACATGAAGGGCACAAATGTCTGGCTTGCCGTCATTTCTACCGGCGTTCTTGTCCTCGTTACAGCTCTTGAAAGTACGGATACATCTGTGCCTTGGGATAAGATATTGGTAAAGGACGCACTGGAGCATTTCAGTTAGCAGTACATTCTGAGTGCCACGTCTGCTCCACTTATCCATTCTCTTTCCTGGTCGTTTTTAGGGTTATTTCTAGAAATATCACAAATTACTCGTAGTTCTTCATTCGGTACAAGATAAAGGTAAGTGCCATGCTATTGTTTAAGTGTGCCTGTAAACCAGTAATATTGTTTTAAATAAAGAAAAACATGACAAAGGTGTCATTTATTGTTACCACTACAGGGGCTTGGAGCAAAATTGTGTATGACTCCCAAAATAATATTGAACACAAGTCGGTATATATATATATATATATATATATATATATATATATATATTACTATGTGCCGCCCCATTCACTATATTATTAAACTGTAGTACTCAACATACATTACTTAGGCACTAATCTACTTTGAACAGCTGTCAGAAAAAAAAATCTCAACGTTCTGATTCTCAAGACCCTTTGTACTATTTTTTTAATAATTACTCAAAACTTACTCCTCGATACGTTATTCTTGATGCAAGGCACAGATGTACTCACCTCACATAGGAGGTATTCATGTGGGATGTAAAAGTTATACTTTTCAAAACAGACGTGGCTTCCTTGTTGAGGGAGGAAGTTCTACCCTGCAGATGGAGGCAGTTAATTTCTCCGAAAATGTGACGTCATAGCTCGGAATGTTGTAACCATGATACCACCGTGACGTTATATTTTATATCATAAACAACTACAAACATTGGTCTTCTAGGAAGCAACCCCGTATTGTCTGACAGAAACGTGTCGATCTTCATGAGGTTCGTACAGCTACCTTGTTCAGAAATTTTACTAGATTACTCAGCGTCACTTCCCGGAAACCGATAAATCCATAGCCACGTGCTCAGAACCACAAACCTCAAAACTAAATAAGAGGTCCGAATTTACATGTCTAAATGTAAAAGCTTCTTCTGAAGTAATGATATGTAAAAGCATTCATGTGACAGCGTCTTTTTATAGTTCAACATCCCAAATCGGGCCTAGGTCGTCACGATGTTGAAGTGTAGTACTCCTGTAAACGAGTCGCAAGGGCCGGGCTACTTACACAACACACAACAAACACCAGACAAACATCCATGCCCTCAGCAGGATTCGAACCCGCGATTCCAGCAATCAAGCGTCTGAAGACTTACGCTTTAGACTGTGGTGAACAGCTCTTACTGGTGCAGCTGCGGCTTCTTCACATGTGTATTTATAAGCTGATGAAGGAGTTGGTTCTCACTTACATAGTGCGCACATTATTCTGTATCCAACCCAATCTCTCATCTGCAGCGCCGTGCCACAGGTCTGAGGTAACAAGTTCTCTGACTCCGTCTCTCACATCTCCGAGAAGGTAATTAGTTTCCACCGCCACCTTCAAGTCTCCGGCTGGCAAACGGTGGGAGGAGGGACATGGTGTGCGCCGTGACTAGAGTCGTGATAATTATGAAACTGACTCAACTGCCGAAGTCTCCGCCAGACGATGACGATAATAGCCCATTAAAGCGGATAAATTTGTTAAAACGAGACGGAACATGAACAAGACAGGAAGTGTGTGTGTGAAAAGCACGGGCAGCTTAGTCAGTGTAGTGACAAGCTCAGGAACTGAAAGGGTGGGGACTGGAGTTTCGATGCCTAATAAGGGCAGAGATTTTTATCTTCAAAGCACTAAGAATGCCTCTGGGGACCACACAGCTACCTGGCGAACCGGCTCAAATTGTCTATAAATTTCGAAAAAAAAAAAAAATCCTTTCGCGTGTCCATGAGAATTTTGAAGCTCAAAATAAGGTCCTGGACTCTTCCATAAAATGTTATTAATTACTGCACTATTATTAATAGTAAATATTATAATCACATAATTAACATCAGAATATAATTATTATATTCCTATTAAAGTTCTCCCCTAGCAATGCGATAAGGAAAAAATGTGGAAATGACCGGGGCTGTTACTACTTCCCGTTTGAAAATAAGGCTGTAAAACGTTTAGTCCAATGGCACACATTCGCCTACTCATCACCAGGCTGGCGTCCCAATGGTAAATAACCGGTCAACATTCTCCAGTGCTCCTGATTTGTGTAAAAATATTTCACTGGCAGTAGTCTATTATTTGATAGCAACGGTAATTCATGCAGTCAGTTATGTACATATATACACACATTATTCACAATATAGAGACGTTGGTCGGGCAAAAGAAATAAAAAAATGAGACAGCAGTTAGAGACGCGTGCCGTTTTGTGCATTTGTACCATGGCTTTGGTTTATGCTGATGGTGTTCGTATATTGGTCGGAAGAGTACATGCTATAAAAAAAAACAGAGAAGCTTAGTCCAATGGTTCGCATTCGCCTACTCATCACCAGGCCGGCGTCCCAGTGATAAATAACCGATCAACACTCTCCACTGCTGAGACTGAGACATACGTTTTGCCTGTTGTAGTAGTTGCTAGTAAGGAGACTGGGTTAGATGTAAGTGCTGATTAAAGTGAGTACATGGTCATGCCTCGAGATCAGAATGCAGGACGAACTTACAGTATAAAGGTTGATAATAAATCCTTTGAAATGGTGGAACATTAGAAATATTTGAGAACAACCTGAACAAATCATAATTCTGTTCAGGAAGAAACCAAGCGCAGGTTGAAATCAGGGAATGCTTGCTATCATTCGGTGCACAACCATTTGTCTTCCGGGTGGTTATCCAAAATTATAAAGAATGAGACATACAGAACGATAAGTTTGCCTCTTGTTTGTATGAGTGTGAAACCTTGTTTCTCACATTGAGGGAGGAACGCAGGCTGAGGGTGTTAGAGAATAGGGTACTGAGGAGAATAACTGGACCCAAGAGGGACGAAGTAACAGGGAAGTGGAGAAAAGTACATAATCAGGAGCTTAACGATCTGTACTCCTCACCAAGTATTATTCGGGTGATCAAATCTAGAAGAATAAGATAAAGGGGGCACGTAGCACGTATGGGGAAAAGGAGAGATACATACAAGATTTGGTGGGGAAACCTGATGGAAAGAGACCACTTGGAAGACCCAGGCGTAGATGGGAAGATAATATTAAGATGGATCTTCAGGAAGTGGGATGTGGTGATATGGATTGGATCGATGTGGCTCAGGATAGGGACAGATGGCCGGCACTTTCAAACGTGGTAATGTAATGTCGGGCTCCATAAAATGCGGGGAATGCCTTGATTAGCTAAGAAAGGTTCACTTCTCAAGAGGGACTCTGCTCCATGGATGGATGGAGTGCCATAGGTTCGCCAGCCCTGACCTATTCGGTCCGTATAGGGGTTAAAACTATCAAGGACGAAGCCGAACATTTACATGTATCAAGTGGGAAGGTTAAGCATCAGTGCAGATATACCTCCAATGGAATCCCCATAACTAACTAAATAACTAAACCATGCAGTAGAGTCCTTTTTTAGAAGCTAACGCGTTCTCAGCTAACCAAGAAACCCCTTACTTTATGGAACCGGAAGGTTCATTACCGCATTCACAAGCACCCGCCCCCTGTCCCTATCCTGATTCAGATCTACCTAGTCCATGCCTCCCCACCCTACTTTTTGATGATCCATTTCAATATTGTCCTCCCATCTAAGCCTAGCTCTTTCAAGTGGTCTTCCCACCAAAAACCCTGGAAAAGTCTCTCCTTTCCCCACATACGTGCTAATGCCCACCCAGTTCATTATTTGATCACCCGAATAGTATTCGGTGTGAGAGCGGGTCATTAAGTAGTAGTAGATGCAGTCTTCTCCACTCCTCTCTTATCTCCTACCTCTTACGCCCAAATATGCTCCTTAGCACCCTATTCTTGATCTCCAACATATGTCCGTCCCTCAATGTGAGACACCAAGTTTCACACCCATACAAAACAACAGGGAAAATTGTACTTCCTTATATCTTTCTTTTTATATTTTTTTGATAGAAAACTGGAAGACAAAAGATTCGCACCGAATAACAGCAAGAAGCCCCTAATTTCAATTTGCTCTTGATTCCTTCAAGAAAGGAATTTTGATTCGTTAGGGTTGCTCCCAAATGTTTGAACTGTTCCACCCATTGAAAGGAGTTACTGCCTACATTTCCGTTGTGATTTTGTCCTTCATTCTAGTCTCGAGACACGGTCATTTACACAGTTTTCGCAGCATTCAATTCTCGAAAAGTCTGCTTACTAGCGACTACTATACGTCTATGTTTTTCTTTACAGTACATACGCTTTCGCCCAATATATTAACATCATTATCAAAAAACAGAAGATGATGTGTGCCATTTAATTTCAAGCCAACCTGGTTTACCTGAAACCTACTAATGACATACTCTAAGGCAAAGTTGAACAGAAGTGGAGATAAAGCATCTCCTTTTTGTAAACAATTTTTAATAGGAAACATGTCAAACAAACGTTTGCCTACCCGGAATCTTCTATAGGCTTCGTTCAGACACATTTTTATTAGCCTTACCAGTTTCATAAGGATACCAAACTCAATGAGAATATTATACAAAACCTCCCTCCTAACTGAATCAGAGGCTTTCTTGAATTCTATACATAGCTGATGTACTGCTTCATTGTATTCTCATTTTTTTTTTCAAGTATTTGACGAACGCAGAATATATGATCAGTAGTTGAACGGTTACGTCGAAGTTCACACTGATTATATCCAATAATTACCTCTGTATATGGAGGTAACCTTGATAGAAGGGTTTTGGATAGAATTTTGTATGCAGTTGATAAAATTCTGCTTCATTAAATACAGGGGCAACTTTGCCTTAACATGAGTGTAACAGGGTAAGAACATAATCTAAAGTAATTTAAAATGTAAGCCTACCCGCTAAACAGATTTATGACCTTAAGTGATAATTGTAAACGTATTTGGTTAAAAACAAACTTTCAAAACGTCCCCTTCTATACAAGCTCAATTAACAGCGGCGGTCCCAGGCAGGGAGTGGGAGAAGGAGAAGGAGAGACAATCAGATACAAGGAAGGATAAAATACGTTCATAATGAAAGAAGAAAAGGAGGGAAGAGGAATATTTCATACTTTGAAAATAAGAAATAAACGCGGAGAAAAAATTAGGAAGGGAAGAAAATAAAAGAAAATAGTAAAATATCACACCGTCGGTCCTCGCTGCTCTGTTTGGTGTCATTATTGCAGTTTCTCAGTATTGCATTTTATAAGCTATTTCGAGTCATAAGGGCCAAATATTTTAGATCGTCATGATGATGAAGATTTAGGAATAGCTTCTGAATATAAGACTACAAGTGGCGCAGCGTGTGCCGTTACTTCATTTCTTCGTAAATGGGGGTCCACGCTCTTTATTTCAGTGTAATTCCGTTAATACTAAGTTTATATCAACCATATTTAACGGGTTTCTTCGGCTCGAAAGCTCAGGTCATACGTAAAAAACACGTTTTTCATTGCACGTCTAATTTTTGCTGGTAAAATTGAAGAAACTGTGTCCTGAATGCTGTCTTTCATTTCGTCCTCCTTGCAAGCATTGTTATGGTGGGCCTAACCCTTGACCTTGCCTCACAGTTAAAAAGCACACAGGTTCATATCTGACAAAAGAGGAGGTCACAACATCTTAGTTATTATTATCACCAAAGACACTACGTAAAAAATGAACAGAGCTGTTTTCAATATGAGCTGTTGCACCGTCTTGCAGAGAAAAAGACATGGGTTCTGTCGTATTTGGATAGGAGTTTAAAAATGTGTCAGGATACGTCTAACATGTAGGCATTAATGTGTGGTCTTTGGAGCAAGAAATGAGCAAAATAATACTAATTACACTTATACGACACAACACACCAGACTTAACACGACGTAATATTACTTCACGGAATAACTTGGGACTTTCTGCAGAACAGTACCTGTTGCCAGGAATTGCAGTGTTACCGTATCTACTGAAATAGAATCAAGCTTTACCGCTAGGCAGAACCAGAGTGTGTACCATGAATGTGTCAGTTTAAAAACATTCTTAGTCCAGCGCCTATGTGCACATATAGTAAAATACAGTTGTTCTGTGTGGATGTAAATTAATCTGGTTTGTAGCAGTTCGCACTCTCGATAAAAAATCTCAACCGTCTGTTCTGCCATCAGCATTTTTCTTGGAGATGTCTCAAATCTCACAGCAATTCATTCTAGTATTTTCTCAGCACGTGTTTCCTGCATGTTCTCTACGTGTCTAGAATAAAAGCTGCTGTTCGAAAATTTTTCATGTATTTGCAAATTATTGTCTTGTGTGGGGCAGGACATCATATAACTTTCGCCTGAATTTGCGACAACACTTCTTGTATTAACTGTACCTGACGTACGTACATATCTTTTATTCTTAAACTTGACGTAGTAGTAGTAGTAGTAGTAGTAGTCTGTCGAGTCTGCTTAGACTCCTGGTGATCCTACGGAGGATTTTCTAGGCAAGTTTAGCTGCACAGGAGTGGTTTGCCATTGCCTTCTCCTGAAAACTTGACGTAGTAAATGGTTTATAGTAGTGCTCACACACACACAAACAACGATTATGTGTTATATTTGTGTATCATGTTCACCAAGAAATTCGATCTTTCTTCACGATCTGTGTTGTGGGGTTTTTGAGTCACAGTTCGCTTACGTGGATGCATTACACACTTTTCCTCTGCGTGTTCTGTAACTGTCTAGAATGAAACCTGTTGCTTTAACACTTTTCACGTGTTTGTAATTTGACAGAATGGCACGCCGGTTGGTTTAGCAGATATATACTGCCTCAGTGTCACGCAAAATTTCCATATCAACTACGTATTTGATGCCTTACAGTTCTCCGAAGACTTGCTGGGAAATTTGTCTGTGGGTGTGACTGCAAAGCTGCTCGTACACAGGACACTTCTTTCGATGCGACTGACAGCCATACGAAAATTACAACATGATACCGGCCCTGCACACTAAAGGCGATCGTCAAAGACGCTGTGCTTTGCTCCAGTACGAGAATTTCATCAGATCCAGAGGGAATATTTGTTGTCTAGTGGGTTAGAAGACGTCTTGAAGATGAAAGAATGAAGAAGGAAGTAGAGTGTTCCTTCTTACGTCAGCAAAGAGCTGAAATCGGAAATTTTGTTGCAGCCAAGGACTTAGAACAGCCCTTGAAGATTTATGTCATTTTTCAAGACGACACATGAACGCTTTAAATTTGTAACAGATTTTGTGGGAATTCAAATACTTCAGATTTTTCTGTTTTTTACTTATGGCTTGAGCGAATGCAGATGGACGTATTTCTGTTGACGTAGGGGGTTTTCTCGAAATGGCAATGGAGAAATTTTTCGATTATCCTGTCCAGGTCGTTGACTGGAACTGGGGAAAACTGAGTTCCCAGATTTACCGTCGGATGACAGTGGTGAATGGTTTATTCGATTCTTTGTTGGAGATGGTCTTCCGCTTAAGAAAAATCTGATGTAACATTATCAAACGACAGAAGTGCTGTAACGGAAATAAACCTTCTTATCAGCTGACCGATTTGCCTGCGTATTGAATAATTTTATTCGCATTGCAGGAAAAGAATTTCCAGGTCATACAAAATGGGGTACTCCCCAAAAAAGCTCCAGAAGGTTATTATTTACTTCCCCACTCGTGCTCACATAAACTAGCATAGTGCTGTAGAAAGGTCCGTGAGACTTCGCCTTCGGCTGCAACATGCTTACGACAGAGCGATAGATGTCATAACATTCTGAGTCCTCTTCCTATTGTATCGGTCCGTCGTTAATACATCGTCTTCTTGTCGTCTTCACGAGTGAATTTTCATTTGAAACAAAGAGCTGAGGCGTACCGTAAGCTAATCTAGTGCCATCTTACCGCCATTCCATTTTCATTAGCGTCAAGTGTGAGACTCCTTAAAAATTAAAATTTATTATTTTTATGTGGCTTCTAAAAATCTTTCATTGTCTGGTCTAGTTCCACTCTCACAACAAATCTGCCAGTTTCAGCACTTACATTGAAGAACGGTGAACTCTGCATTTCCACTGTGTTATCTTCTTCAATCTTTTTCTCATTTACCAGACAATAATATGCCCTTTCAGGATGACAACATGTTCGTAACGTAGCGATGTATAACGCTTGACTCGACAGCTTCTACTGTGCAAGGCACGTATCGTGTCTTATCTATTCTATCATCATCGCATTGAAACGCATCGGAAGTAGTGTCCTGTATGACAGTAGCCTAAAACAACATAGCCGACAAAAAGTGACCAGCCGTGGTTACTTGAAAATGTACTGTAAATATGTGTTGTCTTATGATGGGCTGAGTGCTTTTGACGATTAAGACCATGTGCCAGATAGCAGGAATTTAGCATTGGCCGTCAAGCTGCAATTGGATACAGGCAGTATAGCCACCTAAATTTGGTACCCACTTACCAGGATGTATGGTGTCACAGCACAGAAGGCTACAGTTTGTCGGACTTAATGCTACTTCATAGATTGTTTTATTACTGATTTTCTAGGCTACGACTGTTGCATATTCTTTCCATTCTGGTATTGAAATCCGTGTGAATTTTCGTGTCATGTTTAGATTCTGATAGTTGGAAGAGAAAGAGCTGACTTACTGTCGTCAAACTACAGTCTGGCCATCCTCCTTATAATAAAATCTGCTTCATATGCCTGTTGCTTTTCTTCTGCCTGTCCGCCAGCAACAGCAACCAAAGTGCGAGACATTACAGCGATTGTCTTTGTGAGAAACTGAACTGAATTTGAATTGTTTAGATTCGGTTCAAGAGTCATAATTAACTTTAAAGTGTAAACATTTTTCGAGTACTGTGAGAAATTTTCGTCAGTCTTTACAGGCTACGGTATTTCTATTAGACCTATTTAATTATTCTCATATGCAAGTTTAAAATTACATTCTTCGGGAAAACAACGACTTTTGGTTTCGTACGCAGGTATCTGATTGCAAAACTACACGGACTCACATCTAATAACTAAGTAATCTGAAAACGCATAGCCGTAAGGACCATAAATATATCCTAACGCAGGGTTGTGAGTGATTTACCCTCATCTTTAAAATCTGTCTACGTGTGAGACAAAATGAACTGAGGTCCTTTAACACGTGTTTCTGAATTTTTGTAAAGGACATATCTCTTTTGCACGTAAAACTAAATACATTCCTGAGCGCATCCGGTGAATTTTACACGTCAGAAAGCAGCAACGATAACACTCCCTTTGGAGGCATTACAAACGTATTTCATATATGGATGATACCTCTCTACAGCATCCTCGCAAGTTTAGGCACTGCTGTTCAAAACGAGAAGACATGGCGCTGGATGGCAGAGCAATCACATGGGCTTTGAAATAAGTGTCAATTACACGTACCTTTGGGGCAGACCTAATAAAACATTATTATTATTATTATTATTATTATTATTATCGTCATCATCAGAAGCAGCAGCATCAAATACGTAACTTCCTCAAAGTCGGTAACTTTGAAACAAATATTTTAAGGCAATAAGATAAAGTGGAACTTTACGTGATGTCTGCTCCGTCGTAAGTTTAACTCCAGCCCTTAAATTTTATAAAAATTTCCGTCAGCTTTTAACACGTGCAAATGACTTTAACCCTTTAAACCCCGAATTAAATCCCATCTGCTATTTGCTGGCATTATTAGGAGCTAACCATTTTCTCCACGTTAGCAGGATAAGGGTTAAATTATTAACCTTTAGGCTACTAATGTCATATATATATGGAGCACCCATTCTTGATGTTTCTAGATCACACACAACGACGCAGCACAGTCGGTAGGACTCCTCTGGACGAGTGATCAGCTCGTCGCAGAGACCTCTACCTG
>Ga0268261_10001618_pt1 | contig 15661 bp, 12 predicted proteins | sample TergutNc150P1_FD_190353 | JGI IMG/M metagenome (GOLD analysis project Ga0268261, IMG submission 190353) | Nasutitermes corniger P1 segment gut microbial community from laboratory colony in Florida, USA - Nc150 P1 (SPAdes) (version 2) | ecosystem: Host-associated > Arthropoda: Insects >... | reverse complement strand
TCGCAGAGACGTCTACCTGACAACACACGACACTCATAACAGACAAATATCCATGCCCCCGGTGGGATTCGAACCCACGATCTTAGCAGGCGAGCGGCCGCAGGCCGCTCGCCAGCTGAGATCCCCCCTGCTGAGATCTCGCCTGCTGAGATCCCATTTGTGGAGTGGCACTAAGGAGAACCTGCAGATGTACCGAGTTTCACCGTGTTAAAAACGCAAATCTGCGTCACCCGTCCGCAATGTGTTAAGACGGCCTCTCCACAACGGAGGGGTCGGCTGGTATACATAAGCAAAGTGCAATTTCGCTACCTCAACACTGAAGGGAGTGCGGTAAATGAAGAGGGTCAATAACGGAAAGTGAATCAGCCAGCTCGGTGCACGCACATAAACGCTGGGTGACTCACCAACTCGTACCTTCCCTGTTGCTAGCAATGTGTCTCAGTCTTACTAGAAATTAGCTTCCACTTTGGCTGAAAAAATTCCAAGCTGCATCACATTGCATAGCCTTCTTCGTTTAAAGCTGCAAAACTAGACAGAGCGACAAATTCACAATCAGGAGCGTACGCATGTCCACTCACTGTAATTACGCCAAGCAATTATGCTATCTCTGGAACAGGCACTTCTCGTGATTATGTACATTACCGTAATTCCTCAATTCCTGGGTCCGTACAAGAAACATAATATGGTGGTACCTGATTTACGTCACAAGAATTGCAGTTTTAGGCATTCTCAACGCACAAGGAGAATTTCATTCTGTGATATCTGGGGATATTGCTATGTTGATTATTCTTCCTAGCGTCTTCTAGGTATCGCACCGTTCAAGTTGACCATGCAGGAGGTATGAACTTCTTCCAGAACCTTAACAACATGTCTTTACTTTGCACTTCATCCCTCGAGAAACATTGAGTCCCCGTCGCTTTGCATGACAACCTTCAGCACGAGTCTCGCAGATCTTACTGGCACCTCCACCGCTCTACCTGCAGAAACACACGGATCTACGTGCACTCTCCCACTGACAGCCTAGACTGGCTAACATTCCCTACGCCAAAAGCTGGAGGCTTTGCGGAATTAACCCCGCAATACCCGGAAACCAACGAACTAATTTTAAACAGTTCTTCAAAATCGGACTTTTCTTTACGAAGCTCATCAGTTTTGCGAACTTCTGGGTTATTACGCAGCGAGTAATGATAATTTCTTACCGACGTTTCGGGACCTGTCCTCAGGGTCAAGAACCTTGACCCTGAGGAAGGGACCGATAGGTTGTCCCGAAACGTCAGTAAGAAATGACCACTATTCGCTGTGTAATAACCCAGAAGAGCGCAGTTTTCAGCTACTTCGCGGAGGAAGCCTGAAAGCACTCATCAGTTTTATAACATCATCTAGCATAGGTTTCGCCAAAGTTTTTATTTGCTTTTGGACTAATGAGGCAGACCCAATCGCTTAGGATTCACGTGAAAAGCTACTCATAACTGGCCGACACAAAGTACACTCGTAATTTCTAAGGAAGTCATACCTTACTGACCGAAAGCAGACATGGCTTGTCGATAAGGCGTTGTTTGTTTCATTCACACGAGCATGAATCAGAAGCCAGCACCAAACGAGACTACAAAGACAGGAATGCGATTGGAATGGATTTCCCGCATAACATTACCTTTACTGAAAGCATAATCAAAGTAAGAGTAAAAGGTAAAGTTCTCCATATAACCTGCCATGAAGGGATAGAGAAGTAGAAGTATAGCCCCGTTCTTTCTTTAACCTCGGCGCTAGATGGGGTTGAGTGGTTCGCGCCACGCACAGGCCGACTTAACCTCGGAAATGATCCAGTACTCACCGTATAGGAGGCTGGGTGGACCCCAGGGCCATTCTGGACGAGGGCACAAAATCTCACCCCCATCGAAATTTGATCCTCAGACCGTCCAGCATCAAAGCAGGGCGTAGGCCTATACAAGGTCTGTAACTTCATACTTACATTAGCTGCAACAGGCGAATAGTATCGACAGACTTGCCAAATAACAAACAGCAGATGGTTTGTGTTACGTCGTTTGCAGCATTAAAAGTTCAAGGAAGCATATTTTTTGGTTAAAAATATAGACGTGCGTTACAATTGTGTGCAGATAATATGTATGTGTGTGTGTCTGTGTGTGTGTGTGTGTGTGTGCGTGTGTGTGTGTGTGTATGTGTGTGTGTGTGTGTGTGTATGTATGTATGTATGTATGTATGTATGTATGTATGTGTATATATATATATATATATATATATATATATATATATATATATATACTGTGGGCTATAGACGATTGACAAGCCCAAAACCTCAATGGTTCGAAAAGTTTAATGATAGTGTCATTGAACGGTTCAGCGTTACAGCATCGATTACGATTCTGGACAAAGGTTACACGATATCAGTTACTTCTCAGACATGAAATGCTCAGGCCAGGGTGAGCTAAAATAAACGAGGCTGCTAAAAAAAAAAGTAGTATCCCACGTACGAGAAAAAAAAGCTGTTCGATAAATAAAACGCTAGACACAAGCGCGCGCGCGTCTCCGATGATGCTACTGCTAGAAATCTCTACTGAGACTCCAATGTGCTCCGTAAATCGTAAACGAAAAATTTAAGAATATAAGTAACACTTAATCCCATGACAAGTGGGTACATCCCACAGCGGAATAATAGCGTGTCCTCAGGCTGCAGATGGAGAAGGCCTTCTGAAATGGAATGTAACTGCGAATACATTAAATAATCATTTGCGGACAGCCGAAAAGAAGTGGTACTCCAACGTGTAATATCAAATCATATATGTGAATTTAATCTATGTATTACGCTATGCTATCTCCCAACTACAAGCACAATGAATTGAAAAAAAAAAAAGAAACTTAAGGCAATATACTTTTAAATAGGTTACAATATTAATTTATTTGTGTAACTGTAACCTGTCACATTTTGCTAACCTTCACACAGAGGTCTGAAGGTTGATGTTTTATAAATTCATGACGTCAATAACAAATCAAAGTGCATCGGAAATATGCAAGGAACATGAAAAAATCCGACTTAAATATTTTAACACCACTTTATTCACCTGAAACACTACGTGTTTCAGGCGTTTCACTGTTCACACTCCGCACAGAATTCTGAATATCAGTTTACAGAACAACGCTTTACCAAATGCAAATATTTAAGTGACGAAGTGCCACTCATTATAAAGGTCGAATAGGATGTGCAATAAAGCAGCCCTCATTCAAGACACTACTCCAGCACTGCTCACGGAGTTCTGCTGAACGCTACAAAGATCACGCAGCAAGGACAGCCGACTGGTCGAATCAATTATTACCTGAAGTAAAAGGAATAAATCCGCCGAAGATGGATGCCACCACCCTCAAGACAAGAGATACCAACGATGTAACATTTTTAAGAACTTACAAACAACATACTTCAGAATTTTAAACCCATGGTTCCGTGCATCACGATTCAATGTCAATAAATCTCCAACTGAGAATAAAAGTCTACATATAGCTGCATCGTGTTGGAGATTTATTGACAACATACTTCAGAATTAATATTTGGAAGAATTTTGTAAACAAGAAACCACCCAGTTTAAGTGCGAAATGGCGTATTTTGACAAAACGAATTTGACAGTCCGACATATGATACAAATGATACAGTGACCATATGGAACCCCATACCGACCATGGGATGGTTAAAAAAAGTGCGGTGACATATGCTCAAATTAAGCGAAGGCCGAATTTCTGTGATAAACGAGCACACGCAACTCGTACCGCCGCAAAACTATGTTGTAAGTAAAGCAATCCCATTACAGGCCTGGACAGGCCCTGAGGGTTCGAGAAGGTTGAGGCTCCCAGATTTCAAGACAATAGGCACATGAAGGTGGTAAGGTTGTCAGCCCTACGCACCGGCCGCCTTTACTCCACAGGAAATATTCTTGGTACTCATTTCTGTTAAAGGCTGAGTCAACCCCAGGGCCATAGTGCGGCCGAAAGGACTGCCAATGAAAAATTCCAGTGACGCCATCGGGGATCGAACCCGTGACCTTCCGGCTTGAAAGGCGGCGCCTCAACCAACTGCGCCACAGCGTGCCCCCAAAACTATGTTGATAAGGCATGGAATATGTGGCATGTGATAAGCGTCCTCCTGTCAAACACGTGTTTCTGAGTGGCCGTGCTTTATCTTTCATGCAGGCAATACACCGAGTGGTACAGACTTCTTGGTCTTTAAAGAAACAGAATGCTCACGAACTCAGTTCACGAACGTTCGACTAATGGAATTCCGTGTTAACACTTCTGATAACGGAGTGTCGTTATGGATGTTGACTGTAATGAACACATGCCCTACCATGTTCCGTTTCGAGTACTTCCAACAAACCCTCCCAACCCCTCGCACACCTTTCTGTTGTACTACTTATTTCAGTAACCACTGTTGAGAGTTATATCGAAATGGCTTGCTCTCCTGTAGGACTACCACGCGTTCGTCAACAACACATAATGTGCACTACGTATTTTCCTACCTTTATACAAGCTTACGCATGGGCGTAACTTGGCCAGTAACAATTGGGTGGGGGGGAGCAAAATCTACCACGGGTATTAGAAACTTTAATTTACGTGTGTAAGCGACTGAAGTTACAAAGGTGGGGAAGACTCGTTTGACCCGTCATTAATATACAAAGTCTTGCCGTAAGTTCTGTTACAAGGATTCTGTGATCTAGAAGGAAAATGAAACAGAACATCCACTTTTCGAGCCAAATAATTTATTAGCAATAGTTTTAAGTTTTTATTTATAATAATGTCACTCAAAATGGCCGCCCTCTGCCCCGATGCAAACCTTGAGACGCACCATCTCCAAGGGGACCTCTGCCGCTGCTTTCACGAGGGATCTCTTCAGGCTGCCCAGGTTGTTGTGACGCTTTCGGCAAGCCATGTCCTCCAAAATAGCCCACAGCTTATAGTCCAGGGGGTTCAGGTCTGGACTCCCCGAGGGCCAATCCTCGGCGCTGATAAAGGCCGGAACGTTCCTCCGCAGCCACTCCTGAGTCGTCTTGGCCTTATGGGCAGGAGTTGAGTCCTGCTGGAAGACTCATTTCTGACAGTCCTGTTAAAAGGTTTCACAACTCCTTGTAGCATCCTCTTGATACACTCGGGCACCAGTTTTCACGCCTTTCTCACAAAACTAAAGAAGTGTCACCCCCTGATGGGACACCCCCCACCAAACCATAATGTAGGAAGGGTGCTGGCCTCCTGCACCCTCAGAACGCACCTCAAGGGACCTTTGAGCATAAATCTTGTTGTACTGGTTGTTATACTGCTCCCCGATGGTGAAAATTTTCTCGTCCGTGAAGAAGATGTTTTCGTGCCCGTTCTCGGCGTGCCAATGGAGGAGACGCTTTGCTCTTGTCCGTCGAATTTCCTTCAAAGTAGGAGTAATGAGGTGTCCCTTTGAGCGGAGGTGCGCTCTCATATGTAGATCGTCCCTGATAAGGCACGACTTGATTGGGTCGATATGTTCAGCTTTCGGGGCATGATCTTCTGTTTCCAGACCGGATTTAGGCGAATCCGCTCCCGTGTTGTTTTGACAAAGGCTTCAGCCCTCATACTTTTCAGGCGTCCTGAACGAGCCTTGTCTTCAACCCTCCAGAGTTCCTTATAATGTTTAATTGCCGGATAGATAAACATTCGCAAAATTTTCAATGCTTTTAAGGGTTTTAAAAATTTGAGAAAACGATTTTCTGCAATTGGGAAGGGTAATCACAGCCACATGGCTTTACTTGACACCCCACTCCATGTTGACGCTGTGACAGACGACAGCAAATTGCCGTGGCACAAGTACCTGAAGGAACAGTAGTCCAAAAACCGCCATCCTTACAACCCTCCCGCCCCACTGTCTCCAGCTTTGGACAACATGAAAGTTGTAACAGAACTTATGGCAGGACTATGTACAACGACCTTAGCCAAAGAGCACAGAGAATTTACAGTACTTCTCTTCCTTTGTAAAGGATGGCTCAGATGCCCCTATTCTGAGTCCCGTAATACGCTGGGTTTTTTTATTTATTTTTTAATCTTTACACCATCCAAATAATCTTTCAGATAACCCAAATAATCTTTCAGATAAAAGTTCTATTTTTATTTGCCCCTCTTCAACTATGTAGCAAAAAAAATATTTTCAGGTATAAAAATATTGGGGGGGGGTCATTTAACCCCACTGAGTCACCCAAAGTTATGTAGGGCCCACGTATTATCTACCGCACATCACCATACCTCGAGGTAATGTATTATCAAACATCCACTACCCTTACCATTAAATTCGTAATACAACTACAAACTGACTCAACTAATAACTATTTGGTTTTATTTGGTTACATCATACTTCATTATCACGATAGCTACCCGAGCGAGACTCCTATCAAGTACCTCCGGAGTACGAGTCAGACGCACTGGTTAACTGGTTATTTACGGCACCACCTCAACAACAGAGGTTTTGCAGGGCGATCATCGTTAATGAATCGTTAGTATGGGAAGTGGACGCGGCAGTGGCAAATATCCGGAGGGACTAAAAAAAGCCAAGATACCCCATCAATACGTGATCTTTCAAATACTCAAGAGAAGTGGTTTGTGGCCCATCTCTATTAATATTTTTGATAATTACTAAATACCGAATACCCTTACCTTGCTTATGACTTACCGCAGTATTTTACGATGCAACAGTCTGACATTTCTTGCTAATGTATTGTGTTCATTTTATCATGTCCCTGAGCATGGCAGCTTCATCACATAGAGAGCCTGGCATCGGCCGCGATACCCCCACGTCAGTTGCCGATAAAAGGGAAAACCTGTATAAGGTATGTGAATCACGGTCTAGAACAACCGAAATGTCAATCTCGGGCCCTAACACGTTTTGGTGGACTTCGTTATTACGCATTCCTTTGGGTGTGTAAACTAACTGTACATAAGCGTGTTCCTCAAATTTTCGAAAGTGAACTTCTACCGTAAAATCTTGTTAAGCACCTACAACTGCCGTTTACTATGTTGTGCGGCAGTCAATTGCCTAACCAGAACTGTGTTTTGTTACGAATATGCATCAAATAACTCCATTTTCTGCTGCATGCTTAACAGTTTCGACACATCTGATGAGACTACACGAAGGCCACAGAACTTGCACACATATTTCAGAAGCCGAATCCACCCAATATCAGTCCTGCATTTAAACTAAAGATTGCGTGCGCACAACTTGTAGCACGAAGAGGGGAAATAAATGTATACATTATGAACAGGAAGCTTCAAGGAACGAAACCACGCTGGAGACGAAAGTTTAACCGGGTGGATAACAGAGAAAACAAAATGTGTGTAAAGGAGGGACTCTTGAACTGGGTCAGCACATGATCAAATGGCAGGCAAAGGCAGAATGATGTAAAGTTATCCCTGTCCACGCCATGAAGGGAAGAATAGAGGCACAGACGTAGTCATTCTTAATCCCGACGCCAGCAGGAGATGAGTGGTCAAGTCACGACCCGGCTGCTTTACACCCGGGAAAGAACACCAATACGCACTGAAAAGGAGGCTGCATCGGCCTCAGAGCCGGTAAGGATATTTTGGAAAACAGAAAAATCTCTTTCTTCTATCGGATTCGAATCCCGGACCGTCCAGCCTATAGCCTAGTCTCTGTACTGACTACGATATCCCGGCTCCCCGAACAAATGGCAGGCTTATGAATAACTCCATGATGAACTTCCCAGTTCTTTAAAGGCACATATTTTCCTTACCGCATGAGAGGGTACTTAGCCTCTGGGCCATGGAGTTGAAAACACCGTCTTCGATTCAAACTAGTAAACCGGGTGCTTGAAATAAAACAACATGATGGTCTACCGCACAATTTTTTTTACGAAACCTCTTGTAAATATCAGTACATGTACCAGAACAATGCGGTATAGTTTAGATGTAGGAAGCTAAAAGGATACCACGTTGCGGTGACGCGAAGCTATATTTTGCAGACGTGCAGTGGGAACCGGGGGCACGCGGTAGTGCAGTTGGTTGAGGCACTGCGCTACAAGCCGGAAGGTCGCGGGTTCGATTCCCACTGGTGTCATCGGAATTTTTCATTGGCATAATCCTTCCGGCCGCGCTATGGCCCTAGGGTTGACTCAGCCTCTAAAAGAAATGACTACCAGGAATATTTCCTGGGGGTAAAAGCGGCCGGTGCGTAGGGCTGACCTTACCACTTTCATGTGCCGACTGTCCAGGCCTGCAATGGGATTGCTTTACCTTTACTTTGCAGTGGGAACCGCAAAGCGCAAGCTAAAGAAAACATCACGCGACTTCTCACACTAAGAAAATCAGGATGACAAAAAAAGTCGCCACAACTTATAAAATTCTTTTAATCACAACGACAAACTTCTTGTTTTTGCAATTTAACCATGAGTACAGGTAAAGGTAAAGTTCGCCCCAGAACAAGCCAAGAAGGCCTAGATGGGGAGCAGAGGTACCTCTACTCTTTCTTTGACCTCGGCGCTAGATGTTGGTGGGTGGTCAAGGCCACGCCCCTGCCGCTTTACCCCTGGGAAAGACACCCGGTACCCATTGCACAGGAGGCCGGTTGGGTCCCAGGGTCCGTCTGAATGGGTGCGGAAAATCTCGCCTCCACCGGGACTCGATCAAAGCAAATAATGCCAGGCATTTGGTAACACAGTTAATAACAACTGTTTTGCCCCTCTCTCTAGCTGCTCCACGTACACGGACGCACGGCAGCAGCACTGAAGTGTCGCAAAACTCTTATCTAAACTAAGTAGGCATTCTTACCCACAGCAAACATCGCACAGTGACTTGTCATTTGTTCAGTGCAAGAACAAGATAATATTATCTCAAAAGTACATATTTCCCAACTAGTGATAATGAGTTTTGGCAGGATACTGCAAGACGTGTAAACCAACAATTTAATTAACTGTACATACAGATAAGATAAAAGCCCTCCCCACAACTACTTTCCTGTTTGAATTCCAAAATACAGAGCTACATGGGAACTGAGGACACGCATTACAAAACCTGACAACAAATCCACAATGACCTATCCCACCATAAAAAAACGCCTCTTGCGGGTGGAAGAAATTCAGTTCATCTCACCTAAATATAACGAAAACAAGATGGTACAGTAATTTTCTATGGTCGAATAATGGTAATTTGAGTTTTTACCACATGGTAGATCCACTTGAACCGTTTCAATCGCACTGAAGATGGAGGCAGCATGCTCCTCCGGGACATCGCAACAAAATTATGCTTCACAGTGTTAAGAAACCAAAGATTATCACCATCTGAGCAACACCCACAATGACAACCTGAAAACTTGTATAATGTCTATGGGTTAGTGGCCATGATTTCGTTATACTAGTACCAACATTATGTTGGATATCTGTACATTGTGCACCGTGTATATGGCAGGGCTTTTACAATGTTTCGGCAGTTGAATCCAATCTCTTCATCAGGACATTATCATTATACTCTAAACCTTGTGGATAGAGTAAAGAATAGCAGAATGTTGTTAAGATATGGAGAAAAATTACAGAGACAATAAAAGAGGGAATGCGCCAGAAGTGTTAACGTCCTGCGTGCATGTCAACTTTTTGGGCCGAAAACAGACAGACAAACAAACAAACCCAGAAATTAAGTATCAGAATGCAGTAACAAGAACCCTCCCTCGTAATTTTCACGTCTCGCCACACACTACTGTGGTCATTACATAGACGATGTAACAGACGAGACATGTAGCAGGCACGATGGAGAATAGTAAGCCTCGTCGGAAACGATCGTTTAGGAGTCGCAGGCCTGGATTGGATACTATGAAACTTGCTGTACACTATGAAATACGGTGTTATCATCTGACATTAAGGACAGAACACAGCTGAAAGAGTTCAGTGATATGGTGCTGAGAAAAATCTATGGGAGGGAGGAAGTAACAGGATGCTGGAGAACACCGCATACTGGGAACTCCCCCATATGTATTCCTCACCACATATTATTAGGGTAACCAAACCAGGGAGGCCGAGATGGGTGGGGCATGTGGCATGTACAGGGAGAAGAGAAATATATACAGTCTTCTGGTGAGGAAACACGGAAGTAAAGAGGCCACTTGGAAGGCCTAAGTATAGGCTGCGCGATACTGTTAACCCTTTTAAGTCCAAATTATTCTTGTGAATTTCAACAGTCTGATCCAAATTAATTTCCTCCCAAATTTGAAACCTTCAAAGTTCAAAAGCCGGTGCTGGATAACGGGAGTTTAGGGAAACCAACATAAAATACTGTAACATAAGGAGTCGATTTGAGCCCGACCATGGACCTAGCACAAAGCAAAGCGATGTAGAGTTTAAATCGACACTGGACCAGTAAGGGTTAAACTTGACGTCAAGACATGCACGGTGAAAAAGCAAGGACTGAAATCAACAGGTCCATGCTAGTGTCTTATGGCGGCCTTCTGTCGAAAGTGTATGAACATTCGGAGCCAACAAACGTGGAAAATTTGGTCAACTTCCAAATTACAAGTTTTTACAAAAAAAATACCTTGTAACGTAGCGTTTGCTAGTAAATACAACTTACCCAGTGCGGATATTTCGAAACAAACGCGAGGTGCAAACATGTGAGAAGGAACGCAGTGTCGCTCATTCACTTCCGGCAGGAGATACAATGACGACAGCCCACAACGGTATTTCAGAAGTGCGTGACTGCACTGGGCGAAATCACGTATTTAAGCCACAAAGAAATCAAGCTCGCCTCTCAAGACAGACGACATATACGTACAATACGTACATCGGCGACATGCAATAATTTTTAAAAATTAAAGGAATATACCCTATACCAAGTTCAGCTTATATCCGCAAACTGGTTTCTCTGAATGGTTAAAATTGTACGCACTAAATTACAATATTTATTTTGACCCCAACGCGCCGTACAGCTGTGTATGTCAAAAACTAAGTGGCCGATATACATATGACTGCCACCGTCTGTAACCTTAAACGCTTTCCTGTAGCTTGTTGATATTCATAAGACCAAGAAACAGCAGTCAGTTACCATATTTACACGAAGTTGCATACTACGACGTGGTGCCAGATATCCTCACTGCTCCAGTCGGCTTATAGCCTGGTGAACTTGATGCAGTAACTCCTGTTGTACTTTGAAACTGATATACAATTATTGAACATTTACCTTATCTGCAGTTTTAAAACAGGCATAAATACTCGTTTGCTGAGCCGGATTCTTAAAATTTACTACGTATACCGGGGTTCAAAAATAACTGTCAAGGTATCATAGGCACTCACACAAAACAACAGTAAAATGTATAATAACGAGAAGAAATTGATGTACTACTGGAATATCAATTGGGCCCAGAAGCTGTAATAGTGTCCAACCCGTGTTGCGCCGGGTTGTGTTACGCGGCCCGCGGCCATATTTGTAAATTATTTATATACTATAACAACTACACACACACGCGCGCGCGCGCACACACACACACACACATACATACATACATACATACGCATACACACACACACGCGCACGCACGCACATACATACATACATACATACATACATACATACATACATACATACATTACATACATACATACATACATACATACATACATACATACATACATACATACATACTCCATGGAACAGACTCCTTGAGAAGCTAACTGGTTCTCAGGTAGTGAAGAAATTCCCCACATTGTATGGAAACCGAATATTGATTGCCGCGATTCCAAGTGCCCGCCACCTGTCCCTATTCAGAGCCAGATCAATCCAGTCCATGCTCCCCATCCCAATTCTTGAAGATCCATCTTTATAGAATCCTCCCATATACGCAGGCTACTTCATACAAGGCACACAATTTTTGTGACATATAACACTTTTACGTAAATAAACAACTTGCATATCACCATACAAAACATGAATCGAAATCCGTGAATTTCCTTGATTAGATACACGAACGGAAACCAAACGCGTTCATTTTGTGCACTCTTGAGCAAATAAATTAAACAAAACAGGCCATGTACGTATAGTATAACAATGAAGCGCGTTGTGCAACAATTGTTGCAGTGGAAAAGCCATAAGTATTACAAAGTCTGAATGTGATTGTACCCCTAGTTATCCAGCATGCAATGCGCAAGCGCCATATTGTCATCTGTGGCCCGCCCGATTCTACAATATTTTTCCACATTATCTCACAAACGACAGGATCCCCACCCCACAAAGAAACGTTACTGAACATAAAGTGTGTTTTAATTTTATCTACAACTTTTGTCTGAAAATTTTCTCATTCTAAGAAGAACTGAGCGAAATGTGATCAAAAATTTATATTGTTCTTCACGTAAAATACCCGTTATTCTTGTTAGATTTTAAAGAAACTTGAATTTTCGAGAAACACTCAAATGTAACTTTTCATGAAAATCCATCCAGCGGTAGCCGAGATGTACCATGTACATGACACGACTAACAGTCGATTTTAGCACTTTTGCGAAAGAGCTATAAAAAACCGTTAAATACATTAATCTCATATGCCAAACTGTAACACGGAGACAACAACCACCGACATTCAGTTCTGTAATAATGCACTTGCAGTGAATGCGTGGCATTACAAAGCCAACATCACGAGCAGTCTCCAAGTTGTGTCATTTTGTTTCAGTGTGTACTTCTGTGACTATAACACGAAAAATCACAAAAAAATGGCAACTAAAGTCAAACGTCATGGCATCAGCATGATTTCCAGTACATCAAATACGCCCATAAACAACACAGCTTCAGGCAATTAACACTGCAGAAAAGGTAAAAAAAATGTTAAAGACCGAAGAGAGTGAACCTTTACAATACCGATTATGGAATACGCACTCGGAATGCTCACGAAAGGTCTCGAAACTTCAAGAGGTTATTTAATAATCGCGTCCCTTTGGGTTACGAGGGTTACTTCAAAATCTGCCCGATTTTCAACAGCTACGAAGCCATTCTTGACAATTAAGGAAAAAGGTTATCCCATTAGAGGCCTGGACAGGTCCTTAGGGCTCCAGAAGATTGAGGCTCTCATAATTTCTGGACAGTAGGCACACGCAGGAGGTAACGTCAGCCCTACGCACCAGTCCGCCCACAGAAGACATTCAAGGCACTCATTTCTGTTAGAGGCTGAGTCGACCCGGGGCCCACAGTGCGGCCGGAATTATTGTCAATGAAAAATCCCAATACCCTGTCAGGTACCAAACCCGCGACTTTTTGGCTTGTAGGGCCTGAACCAACTGCGCCACCACGTACCCCCTGACAATTAAGAGTACGGAAGGAAAACTGCTGGACAGAACAGTTTTACCTTACCAGCTACATGGCAATTTTGCCTTATTAGCCTATGACGCTATTAAAAAAGTCTCCTACAATATCCATGCACAATTTTGTATTAAAATATAATTGCTCATATGCTCTCGGGACTGTTCCGCATACAAGTAACAGCATCCAGCATTCGCCCTAGAAGTTACTCTCTTGCCTGCGACGTCTCTTGGAAAACCAATTCCTTCACGCATCCTCATAAAATATGTCAAGACCAGTGAGATCTGGCGAATAAGAGGTTCAGGAATGAAGTCCTTAAGACCGATCCAACCACGTCCAAGTCAGAATATTTTGTTACGCATCGAACGAAATGACGTGGAGCTTCGACGTGTTGTAGTAACATATCTGATTTAATCTGGCAAGAAACTTAAAATGCCATCATAATTCGAATAGCATTCTTTTCCCATATTTGTGCATTCGTGGCGTTTCTCTGTCTTTCATTCATTACAATCAATCACGCCGCGTATATATTAACCAAAGACACTAACCAATACTTTCGCTTAATTTGAAGTTACAACAAGAATTAGAGGTAACAAATTTTCCGAGGCGTGTGGCTTGCTAGCTCTGATTCCATGGATAGATGTTGCGAAGGAGTGGTTGTTTGCCGCGCCCGGAGGTAGCCGAGTGCGTTAACGCGTGATGGCAATACTCTTCGGAAACAAACTACATTGGTTCGGGTCCGTGGTCTGCTTCGAGACGCGGAGAAGGAAGGTTGTGTCGAGTGGTGAGTGTGTTATCGTGTTGCAAGCCTCTAAGTAGTGAAAGTACAGTGTAGTTTGTTTACTACCGCTGGCGATTCGAATAGACACTGCGTGGGACGAGTGTAAGGGTAACGATGACTGAAAGGCAAAACACGCCAGTTTGTGCATTCGAACCCCAAAGCCCTCGAAAAACAGCGTAAGATATTCATTAGTGGGTATAAGACACAATGTGCCTACAGGAGAAAGAAGTGACCATGGTTCAAATAGACGGCCCCAGAAGACACGTGTATATAAAGTTTCGGAACTGCCACAGAATGCAAGAAACACTAACGTCGACCAATGAACATGGGGAATTCCGGCATACGAAAGGTGTAATCTCGAAGGTGCGGATAGAAGCGGTGGTTCCTGGAAATTGAATATGCCGCTATTGAAGGACACGCCCTTTCAGGGAAAGCTATAGTAGCAATGGGCACCATGGGCACAGCAGCGGAAATATTTCCAAGACATGGTGATGTGGGAGAGAGTCGCAAAGAAACAAATCCGACTAATGTTCATAGTGAAGGCATGGAGAGACGTAGGGATGATACAGAGATGGAAAATTTCTACCATGCTTGTCTATATGATTTACTACAAAATCCCGAACACCGGGTGGGACGGGCAGCTAAACTGAACAGTTTAAAGGCAAAACTGGTTAAACAGTGCAGTGCGAGATTGGCATGCGGAACGATCGAGATGCAAGCCCCAGATATGTTTTTAGAAAGAACGGATATTCTTATTCCATCTTATCAAAAGGCGAACACGGCGTGAACGACGAATGGTACCCCAAGTGAAGGACCCGAACGGCGGGATACAGACGTCGATAAAGGGTATGATGGACACCTTCAGCGATTGCATGAGGAAGAAATATAGTCCTATTCAGGTGGACGAAGAATGTTTCAGGCGCATGGCAGAAGCGGGACACCGACGCTTGTGGTGGACCAAGGAGCGATTAGCATGGATTCTGCGCACGGACCCATCCCGGACACCTAAACAATGGATCTTAAGCCCCAATACCATATACTGCCACCACAACGACGCAAAGCAATATTATGGACACTAACGCATATGGTATGGTTCAGAAAGGGAGAGAATAATACCCCACCCGCGCAGGAATATAGTGATTTCTTACGAAAGGCACGGTGGAGAGCGGACCACGCGACAGAGCGACTACGACAGGTAGGAAAGTACTTAGAGGTCCTCTAGTCCAGACCTCCCAACCCCCGACTTGGGAAGGATGAACAGGAAGGCGTCGAGGACCAAACGAAGCCTGTCTTCTAAAATACGACCCATGGAGGCCACCAGTGCACCACAGGGGATGCAGAACCTGAGATTGTGGGGTGATAAGCACACATGAGAGGGAGGAAAGGAATGCGCCCCGGAAAGGCAGAACACAATGCCACCACTTCAGGTTTTTCATACCGTGCATCTTTCAAGTATTATATTAAGGATCACCAACAGATGTCACTCTTTTGCAATATTTCTTTATTATATGTCTCTACCCTACATGTTTCGGGCCTCTATCAGCCCATCATCAGGGGTATCCCCAGCTGTTGCTACTTGTTGCC
>Ga0268261_10001617_pt1 | contig 15672 bp, 9 predicted proteins | sample TergutNc150P1_FD_190353 | JGI IMG/M metagenome (GOLD analysis project Ga0268261, IMG submission 190353) | Nasutitermes corniger P1 segment gut microbial community from laboratory colony in Florida, USA - Nc150 P1 (SPAdes) (version 2) | ecosystem: Host-associated > Arthropoda: Insects > Digestive... | reverse complement strand
ATTTGGTACGTGTATCGTGGCCTTTTCAGAATATCTGGTATTCTGAGTTGTCTCAAAATCGAATAAAAACATACAGTACTCCGTCACTGGCAGGCAATTCCTTCTTCAAGGGTTTCATATAGCACAAGTGTCCGGCATCTTTATTCTCTTTACAGTTCTCTCAGGACCGTTTGTTACACTCGTGATTTTTACGCGTAATAAAATTGCCACACATCCCGTAAATTCTCTTACGCTCACACGGGTCTTTTTGTTGGTTCCCGACTGTTTTTATGATTATCAAAACAAATCTGGCCTCTGAAGTGTCTGTTGCATTCCTCACACGTTATTCGAATCCCGGCAGATACACACAGCGGACTCGCCATGCAGTCACTACATGCCTGATCACAAGTATGTGTTACATCACTCCTACATTCCTTATTACATGCCTTGCAGACGTATCTTTTTGTCATGGCACCTGTCAAGTTTGTGATCACGTGATAATGCCGACTGCAATCATCATATAGCAGGTTAAGACGTTCAGAGGACTCGACGTGACCCTCAAACATGATGCTGTCACAATTCAGGCCCTCATAAAAGACTCTCCTTTAGTCATGAAAATGTTCCTGAAATCTGGTAAGTTCTGGGATAACTGAACCATGCCTGTCGTTTCGAGTAAATATTTGGCCACAGGACGTATCTTCCAACCATTACGATATGATATACAGTTGGGGTCATCATTTAATTTTGATATAGCTATTATTAAGGAGTGGGCAAAGTCTTTTTCTGCCTTCACTTCAATTATACTTTTTCCAAATAAGCCATAGTCGCGAGCGTTCTACCCATAGTCTAAACACGACCGAACCCTAGAGGCATCCTGACAGAATGCACTGTTACAATCAACTTCTAAAGAGCATTAAATCTCGAATTTGAAGACACTTTGTCAAAGACATTCCACACTGCATCTCCAGATAACTGATCCTTCTAAAGCTAATCCCTATAGGCTTATCATTGATTGTCTCATTTTGAAAAACAATTCCAACCATATCGCTATAATTTACATTTTGTAAAACATGTTCAAACAAGTTATTCACACTGGCTAAAAAAATGGCTTACATGATCGGGTATTGCAGTCTCAGAAGAGGGAGGATTAAGTCGAATTGTTAGATGAGTTCCTATTGTGTTAAATCGAATAAACTCTTTGGTCACTCAGTATTTCAAATTTCTGACACTTTTTTCTTTGAAATAAAAACAAAAATTCTTGCTAGGCGTTTGAATCTTAACTTCGTATATGAGAAATGAGGAAGACACTCAGATGCGTTAATCTTTATATAGCACACGCACAACTGCTTATTATAATGAATTCATTTTACATCATGTCTTTTTTAATTGTCAGGAGTGATTCTGATAATCTAAGACTACAAAAAACTGCTGAACACATCCTTCAGCTATATAAGAGAGTGTGTAAGAAATGGTAAATATAGTCGCAGGACACATTTTCTGCAAGACCTTTGGAATTGAAAACAAGCGTAAGTAATATATATTTTCGATTTTCATTTATTTTCGACCCACCGACTTAATACTTTTGATGACATAATAGGCGCCATCAAATCATGTCTTTGCAGATGGAGCTCGCTAGAAACTTTCAAGGGGCTACTATGTCATTCAGTTAAAATCGGCTCATTGGAAGTCGGCAGAAAATATCCGGTCACTCATGCGGAGAAAATCACCAGGAAATTTGGACCGACGGTTTTACTGAATATTGCAGACTCACCGTTGAGAACGATGAAAGTTTTTGCCTAAACGATATAGTTCAGTCTTTACTGATATCGATATCGATGGCATAAATTCACAGAGAGTTTCTTGAAATTTAATTTATATAGGAACTTGTGTGGAAGCAAAATCTCCTATCCTATCAATTGAAAAGTAACGGAATTTCACGGATCAAATGTTTTTTAAAGAATACTACTATCCATTGATAAATGTAAATCTTTAATTAATGTGAATTTTTATGGTTTTTTTCGCTTCTCTTTTAACGATGAGATATTGCGCTCAATCGAACTCTTTTCTCTCTTCTTGGCGAAAGTGAAAGTTAATGGAAAATCGTTCGATGGAACGACAAGCATTTTGGATATTCGAAATCGTTTGAGGACTATTGTGGGCAATGCCTCATGGTTTAGCGAATACCAACCTGTTCGTTTTCCTGGATCTGAACTTATCACACTTCTCTGAGTTCTTTCATCACAATATCTGCTGTCATCTAAGTGCGACTGTTGTCGCTTATACGGCAGGAGTATCACACCCTTATAGTGCTGCCACATTATATATCACATTAACCGACACCCCCTTTTGAATCTTATTTTGCAAAGAAATTGAAACTTCAAAATTTCATGATAAACGCGTTACATTTTTATCTCGTGGACCAAAGACCTGATCTGGATATATTTACTTATCATGTTTCAAAATTTTTTATATTCTTTTAGTTATTTCAGGCATAGATACATCCTCACATCATGGCCCTCACTCAAATATTGATTTAGTTTATTTCATGTGGGAAAATTTCGAAACAACTTAGTTTCAGAAAATATGCCATGACCCTCCTTCCTTCCGATAACACCTCTGACCCTAAGTTGTTGTTTCTCAAGTATTACAGAGCAGAGAACGATGGATGGAAATATACCGCTCGATGTGCAACCTGCCGTCGGGGGTACTTCCAGATTCTTAGACCATTCATTACTTGTAACAGGTCCGTCAACTGCTTCTTAATATTTGTAAAGGACAGCCGCCCTCCCTATTGGCTTCATCTGCGAATGTAGTCTTCAACAATGGATTCAGTATCGAGCGGTTTGAATTGACTTGCTGACGTAACATATGATCAATATGTTTATGCAGTCAATGCAAACAGTGCGGGCCGTGTGGGTTGCTGGAGACTACTTCCTCTGGAGTTTCCTATCATTCGAATTTGGTTCCGTTACTTCCACCCTGAACATAGAATCGAATCCGACTCTCCTGATAGATGACCAGGGGATATGGTATTGTATCAAGAATTTATATCGATTTCGATTCGCTCAAACCCTTGTTGAAGAAAAAGAAAGTTTTGATGTCAAATCTGTAATAACGGCCTATTCTTTCCTTCCACATGCACTGACCATGTAGTTGTATAGACGTCATGACAATTCAAATCAACTTTCAAAATTTTTTAAACATGATTACTAAATCAATATAGCTGCCATTGAGAAAATACGACCTCATTGTTTCTCCCTCTCTTCCAGGCAATCATTAAAGTTATGGACAAATCGTTTGGTGGAACTACCTGCCTTCTGGGCACCTACAATCAATTGAGGTCAATTGTAGGCAATGTCTCGTGGTTCACTGAATACCAACCTGTACTATTTCCATCAAGAAAAATTATTGAGCTTTTTTATTGAAATTTTATAGACACTACGTTTGTTGTTTTCTTGGGGGCAGTATTGTTTCTTTTACTGCAGGGGTTTTCAATTCTTTTCGGGCGGCAACATTATATATAGCGAAATGTGACACCCGTCTCCTAAATTTAATTTTTCAAAAAGGACCTGAACTTGTTAAAAAATTTCAAATTCTATAGATTTAACTTTCGACGAGCGGGCTTACGACCGGAATATGATGTTTTATCTTACCATATTACAATATATGATTTCAATGTTGTTTTATTTATTTTTGACATTAATGCTTCCACCCCATGCGGACCCCAGACTTAGATTTCATTCATTTTGTATGGGAACATTCCGAACGTTTTAATTTCAAAAAATATGCCATGACCCACATTTTTTCAGATGACACTCATAGGTTGCTGCTTCTCAGACATTACAGAGCGTAAAGCGATGGATGGAAAGACAATGCACGATGTCTCAATGTCAACTGGATTATATGCGAGCCATTAGACCTTACACTAATTTTAACAGACCTGCCTCCTGTTCCTGTAATATTTGCAAACGGCAGCCTCCCTCACTGAAAACTCTGGCTTCACACAGTCTTCAAATATGTTTTCAATCTGGAACGATTTGAATTGACTGCTGACATAACATACAGTCAGTATGAGTTTGCCGTTAATTCAAAACGTGTGAGTACTTGGAATCTATTCTCTCCAGAATTTCCCATTGTCAATATAATATTCTGTTTCCATTTCCCTCTTCACAAACTCCACTATGAATGTCCTGGTGAGGGGTCATGGCATGGGGAATTCGAATATATGTTTGCATCCACTACAGAAGCAATCTCTGCACTCTTAGAACAAAAGGATAGGTTTTGATGTAGATTTTGCGAGAAACCGCTCTTTTCCCCCGTTTCCTGTCCAGATCATGCGGATAACTAAGGTAACTTGATCTCTTCTTACAGACATTTTTTTCTAAATTCATTCTCACAATGAAAAGTTTCAATCGTAAAAGTAATGGCCAAAGCAACATCTTCTCAAAAATGTGTCATTTAGTTTCCACCAACGGTTCGTCCATTGTTACAAGACTGGTCGCTCGGTCTCTTAACGAGCGCAGACTACAAATAAAAACACATCAATACAGACTGCATATGGTTTGGAGTGTCAAAAGAAACGGTGTCTCATCTAAGAGGTGTATCCAAAGGTTATGCTTCGCGTGGGAGGAAATCGAGAAATTCTGCACGGAATTCATGATTGGCGCACTAGACGATCTATGCACTTGTGTACATGAAGACATCATCCAGTACTTGCAGGAAAAGGCCGAACCGTGTTTCGAGACGATCCCAATGCTTAAAGATGATTTTCCTCGGTGCTGGATAAAGGAGTGGCAAGAGTATGAAAGCCATTCTAAATGTTCTTGTCCTGTATCTTCTTCTTTTGGGATCGAATGGCAGTGTGTTCGACTAACTAGGAATACACTATAGCCTACACAACAAAAACATTACATTCAGTATTTATCTTTATTAAACTTACTCGTAGAACGAAAGAATGGGTCTGGTGTAAATATTGTGAGAAAGCGCTCTTTTTTCCTATTTCCTGTCCTGACCGTGTGGAAAAATAAAGTATCCTTCTCTGTCTATCTAAAACATAGGTAAGACTAAAAGGTTGTGCCCGCAATCTCTTCAGCTAACTTGTTATATACTTCATCTCTTCTTACAGACTTTTTTCTGAATCGTTTTTGTAATGGACAGCTTCAATCATAAAGTTCAAGAAAAATTCTTCTCCAAAATGTGTCAGTCAATTTTCAACAACGATTCGTACGTTGTCTCGAGACTGATCTCTCGGTCCCTAACCGGACGAAATTACAGATACAAGTTTATCAACATTAGGGTATAGGCTCCATCTGGTGTGGAGAAGCAACAAACACAACGTCTCAACAGAGGTGTTTAGAAAGGGTTATCCTTAAGATGGATAAACACAAGAAATTCTGCATAGAACTCAAAAGTGGCACATTGGAAGGACCATGTACATTTGTGTGTGACGGGATCTGTCCGTTCTTGGATGAAGAAGAAAAGGTGGAAATATGTTCAATGAAAACATCGTTATCTGAATTGAGAGTGAAGATAGACTACTTAACTTGTGGATTGAAGGATTATTATATTTGGTCATGGTCACGTTTCGAGCAACAGCACGAGTTCCGAAATCGATGCCGTTGTTGCCCTGTATCATCAGCATACCCAATTAAATGGATTTAGATTTAACCGATAAAATTCAAATACTCACCTTGTCAGATTTGTTTTGCTTATAACAACCCCTGACACCTCCTTATTCAACCCGCGCTTATTTACTTTTGAAAAACCCGCTTTCATTTTAAATTTAATTTGAAATTTCCCACGCTCCGTCACGGGTACTTACAAGTAAATTGATACTTAACTCCTATCAAAACATTATATAGCAATACATACGGTTACTCGAGTTTCAGGCGGACGGAACTTAGGGCTACCGAAGCTAAAGAACGGGTTCTGCATCAGACTGCTACCCAACCTATGGACCACATACTCGGCTCGCCTATCAAACTATTATATACCAATATATACGGTCACACAAAGTTCAGACGGACGGAGCTTAAAACTACAAAAGCAGTGGAGCCTGAAGCCGTGCAGCCTGAAGCCGTGTAGCCTGAAACCGTGGAATCTTGGCGTAGGGGAGGCGTAGTGGCAAGGGGTAGGGGCGTGGTGGCACCCTGAAAAAATACCTTCTTCAAGTCGAAAGCCCAAGACCTACTCAAGTGACACTATTACTACTCTTGTTATCACCTATATGCAAGATATTTACAATTACACACCTGAAACAAACCATGTTTATGGTGTATACAGTGTTGCGGCTGTTCTATATTTACAGTTTGTGCTACTTGTAATGTTATTTCGCCCGTGAAATATGTTTTGCAAGTTTACATTAGCACCGTCGGTATTATTATTATTGTTATTAATATTATTACAAATATCTCTGTCACTGCACGTCAAAAACACTCCGTTTTGAAACGCTACTCTTTCGCCCGTACTCAAGTTCTTTAATTCTGACATGCGCAGTCGTCACTTAGACAGGCTAACATTGATCGTATGAATCACAGACTTAGCTGAGCTCTCTGCAATGAATTTGCTGGTGGAATAAAGATTAAACAATACAATATTAAATCCACTACTTAATTCATGTCGTGATGCAAAAAAATAGTTTTTTGTGTGACACAAGTACAACTGCTGTCTGTCTGTCTGTCTGTCTGTCTGTCTGTCTGTCTGTCTGTCTGTCTGTCTGTCTGTCTGTCTGTCTGTCTGTCTGTCTGTCTGTCTGTCTGTCTGTCTGTCTGTCTGTCCCTACGTACAAGACAGACATTATCATAAACACTAAGCCACAATTTTCGTCGGCAAAATCACTCTGGGTGTTTCGAGAAGTCAGTTAACGCTTTTAGGGTTAAAAATGTTAAAAACATGATTCTGGTTGTTTTGGAAAGTGAAGCTTCGTCGTTGCACGGGTGGTTCAGGACGTTCGTACGAACGAAGTGCCTCCGTGTTCAGACTGTTACGACAAGTGCTAAACTCTTTCGTGCCGCGAGCCTACCAGATAACCCAAACTACTATAAAATCCAGTCCATTCTCAGACAAGTGCGTATGATGTTACAGCGATATAGCAGTATTGCAGTGCAGATGTGCATGAAGCTGCAGTCATTACTCACAATCCTTCTACAGTAAATAAATACATTCCAGTTTCTTCAAGTTAGCCACTGTATACTGTGATATTACCAGCGTAGCGCACACAGCCACATCCCAAGCCACAACGTACAGTGCTATACGCTCTAACAGAATCTACTATCAGACAGCAGCACATAAATAGCTTCCATAAACGGCAGCTGGATTCAGGCTTCATCGGGACAAAGCGAGAGGCCGAACAAATGGATGAAAGTCAAATTACACCCTGGTCTATCGCCAGAGGTAAACCGCAGTTTACACAACGCTGCTTGCCGACTTGTCTGCAGATCGTACAGCGCTGTGAAGACTGACTGACGTACTGCAGTGTCATGTAATTGGGCAACATCATCTTTAGTGCAGATGACGTCTTATGCAAGATAATACGACGTCTCCCTATCGATAGGTGAAATGCAGATTTTGAGGACTATAATTCTTAAAGACGTGACCAGGATTATGGAACATTCATTGTGTGGGCACGTAGAATGAACCGAGGTGAAACAGAACAAGAAAAGAACAAGTGGGCTCGGAGTGTCCCTCGGTTTATGGTATAGTTAATAGTGACGGTGTTGTGCACACACTGGGACAGTTACCGTAATATATCGCCACAGATAGGTGGGGCGAGTGGCACTTACATATGGAGAGAAGAAGGCTGCGTACAGGATTTTAGTATAAAGAAAAGAGAACTTGGAAAACGGTAGGATAATATTAATATGAACTTCAAAAATTGGATGGTAGGGTGTGTGCTGGATTTATTTGGCTCAGGGTAAAAACAAGTGGCGGGTTTTTGTGCACGTGGTAATCGAACTTCTGGTTACATAAAACGCGAGAACCATCTCAGAAACTGGCGCTTCGAAAGAACTTGATTAGTTACATAGCTTCAGGTGCAGGGTTTGTCACTATTTTTTGGTAACATATGGCGACAGGCTAATAATGATGATAATAATAATGTTAAATATATGATTATACTAGTAATAATTGGAGCCACCAGAACAGTAACAAAAGGTTTAAGGAAACATTTGAAAGCCGTAACGGGAGACCATTCTACAGACCCACTACAAGAGCTGCACTTGGAACATCACACATAAAACTGCAAGTACTACAGTCTGAAACTTGAAGCCTGAGCGGTGGGGATCGCCACTAGTTCAGGTTAAGGTTTTCAGCGATGTGACGCCTTGCGACTTGTCACGTACGCACAGTACCGACGTTTCGAAGAACACTGTTGCAACTAGTTAATGTGTAAAAGGAAATTTTATGTACAAATATAATAAATATTAGGCTTTATTGTGGGCGGGATTTACTTGCTGTTCCTTACTGCATTTCAACGATTTCCGTTAACGACAGTTTTCCTCTAAATCCACTGCAGTTTCACACAAATCATACATTCCAGCAGAAGCCCACAGAACCAAGCGGTCGGCTGACTTCTCGATTCCCCGCAAAAATTAGTTGTTATTTTGTAAAATGTTTACAAAATTCGTACAGCAAATGAGACACAGACAGTACCTGTGTGTTCAACCGTACATGCCTTCCAGCAGGGGACGTAATTAGTTCAATGTACCGAGTTTCACAGCAGGTACTGGGAGAGAACTGGCAGTTATGCAAGCAGCCGAACTGCCTGCACCATTGCTAATTCTAGCAAAACAGCAAATGATAATACAAATACCGCACTAGCAGAGCGTTCTTTACTTTCAGAATATAATTCTCTTTCACGGTACAGCAATGTAGACGTAACTTCACGTAGGCCTACAAAGTACAGTCTCCTCCGCACGGATTTTCACAAAACTCATAAAGGCTCAATAGCTTTGTGTCGATAACGGTAACGAATTCCACCCAAATCGTTCGGTAAATGCGCAAAGTAAAGTAAACCTTCTTTCTGCCCTAAGCAAAGTGTGGCTGTCGCTGGGCCAGTAGGTACGACAGTCAGAGTTGTTTCGCAATTTCTTGCGAACAAATCTGCTATACCAAATTTCATAAGAAGGCGGCAGACATTTCTGTCGCAGACACTCGGTCACATACAGGTAGGCGGACGGACATGGTCTGTACCCAAAGGCTTCCTTTCATTACTTCATACAGAAAGCCTAACAACCGATCTCCTGTCTCTTTATCATAATTTTAAATGTCTGTACGCGTCGCATTAGAGCTGCATTAAGGCGAACCTACTGCAGTCTCTCGGAAGATAAATAACACTGTTATATCTATTATCATTCGTCATGTTTGAACAAGATGGTAACTATTTACCGTCCGAGGTGGAACAAATTTCACTGGACCAGTAAATTAAATAATTTGTACGGCGCGTTTTCAGCTGCAGCGACCCACCGCACTGCACAGTATATTTGACGTTCCTAAATTTGTGTTCCTTGTGTTCTAGGAACAGCTGCACTACCGACCTATTTTTTATAAAACCAAACGGCAAATAGCGCACTCCGTGACGCGGTATACAGAATTTATCAAGGCGTTCTTTGCTGTCAGAACGCCACGCTGTTTCATGGTACACTTGTACCTGTACTGTATGTCCATAACAGCAGCAGGGCCTTACCTGCGGCGGTCTTCACGAAACTCACAAATTCTCGACGGCGTCGTGTGCACATCTCTCGTGATGAATTTCACTCAAATCGGACAGTAAGGAAATTCACTGACACCCCGCCTTAGAGTGAGGCTGTCAGTGTGCCAGTTCTCACGCAACTCAGAAGCAGTCGATAAATTTTGTGGACATGTGCCAAATTGTCCACATGGGACAAATAATGTCACCAGCACAGCAATATTTCATTTACTCCATCGAGTACTGTTTTGTCTCCACTGCACCGAATGTCACTTGACACGCAGTTATATGCAGACCTGTGTGGAATTGCTGCCAGCTCGAGAACTGCTGACAGCACGAGAAGCAATTAAATGAATTTCTGATGTGTATCTTGTAGACCGCAATAGGCGCTCTGGTCCCCGCGACCAGGCACTTCAATTAAATCGCCATCCTTTCTATAACTGCTTTTCAGTCTCCCTTAATGTTATCAATCAAATCGCCATCTCCTCTATAACTGCTTTTCAGTCTCCCTTAATGTTATCCTTCAGACTGCGTCTGACCCAACCAACCACGTTTGCTAAGCTAAATTCTAAATTCTTTGAATTCAAAACTTCCAATCTACGTTTTATTCACTTTTACACAGTGTCCCTCGCTAAAAACGGCGGCTGTCGCGGGATGTCCTGGCGGATATAGGCTACGTGTGCGACAGAGCTGCCGTGACAAGAGACGAGACAAACACTCCGTACAGCCCGTCAGTATGGGTTGTGTGCGACATTCATACTTCATGTAACGTGTTTCTGATTGAGCAACAAGCAAACGAATCAGTTTCAATGACAATAGGCAAGCACCCAGATACTTAAATATTAATAGCTACAATAGCTTTATTTAACGACGCTATAAGTTGCTAAGATTGCATGAGTATGTGAGAGATGAATGGATGGTTCACTGGTACTGACAAGGAAAACTCGAATGCTTGGAGATAAACATGTCCCAGTGACACTTGGTCCACCACAAATCTCACATGGACTGACCTGGGATCGAATCCGGAATTACGTTATGTCGTGAGCTGTTGCCAGTACCGAAAGACACTGTGTTGCTGCCTGCACTGTTTAGCCGTGGCCAGTGTTAAGACATCGTGGAACTTGCCTCACCCAGCACAGCCGCGATCTGACCCCGCTCACACTTCCAGGGTACTTAACCATAAATCAATTCACTGCAGTTTTGTAGGCTCCAGTAGTGTGCTTAAGAGGGTTCCCGTTGTAAACAGCACAATCTTTCGACAGTTGCGTTTGGCCTTCATTAGGACTACGGTCAGAGAGTAATTATGCTAGGGACAAACAGAGCAGGTCTTTGTCCTTATCAATGTCTCCAAAACGTGGTAGTTGGAAAAATCTAAGACAATGAGAAAAATGGTCAAGAATAGCAGTAAACGTTGTTGCACTGAATTTTTGACAAGTGGATTAAGCCTTTAAATAACTTTAAGTCAAATATTAATATATGTGCACAAAACGTGAAGGCAAGAATATCGTGCAATTAAAGCGCCCTGTATGTAGTTAGTCAAACGGCCTACCATATAGAGTGACTGAACTGCTTAATCCTAGATGAAGAAACACCAAAATCCTTAGAAGTCTGTCCCGGTACACGCAGAGTTGCAATATTCTCTTAGCCCTTTAAGGCAGGGCAGACACTACATGTACGGCCAGGTTTAACGTTCAAAAATGCTATGCTCTGCCCACACAGTGTATTTATGTGTTTTGTGTGGATCTAAGAACAAACAGCAATTATTTCCCTATACGGAATTAACTGATTGTTTTTATTACCGGGACGGAGAGTGCTGCTGCTGCTGCTGCCGCTGTCGCTGCCGCCGCTGCCGTTGTTGCCGCTGCTGCTGCAGCCGCTGTTGTTGCTGCTGCTGCCGCCGCTGCTACGCTACTACTACTACTACTACTACTACTACTACTACTACTACTACTACTACTACTACTACTAACTGCTATTGGGTAGTCACTCTGTGGCAGTAGTCCTTACACTAGTACAGACAAAACAAATAAGAATAAACATATATAAACGAAGCAATACAAAAAAACACAACACCAACAATACAAAACAAAGTAAATACAAGTATACACGTTACCAAAACACCCACACCCACACATTACAAAACAAGTTAAAACAACCACAGCACAAGTTAAAACAAACACAGTACAATATATACCCAAATGAAATAGTCACAATATAATCAAGTACCCTCAGTGTAAAGTCACCCTAGTGTACATGACACTTTTATCCCCAAGAACTTTACCGTAACTCACTTCACTTCACTTCGCTTAAAAACACACTTCACATAAATCACGTCAATTCACTCCACATCACTACACTTCACATCGCTTCCCTTATTTACGCTCAATCCCCACGTGATTTCCCTTGCTTGTAACTACATTCTTAACCCTCTTTCTAAAACTGTTTAGTTTACAGGGGAGAGACGCTGTTAAACCTGAAGGTACGAGTAATTGTTTCCAGCTTTTAATGGTCCTATTTACGAAGAAATATTTACCAACATCTGTTCTTTGTTTCCCAGTCCTAATTTTCCGATTATGTTCTTCCCTACTCAGGTAACGTGGTTTTAGAAGTCTATACCCTATCGCCTTCCAAGCTCGTCCCCCGGTGTAGGCCTTGAAAAGGGCGCATATTTGGGCTATCAGTCTTCACTGTGCCAAAGTTACCCAACCCCTAATTTATGTTATTTGCGAATTTAGCCGCTCTCTTTTGTACCCGATTTAAAGCGCTAAACTGACCTTTTCTGTATGGATCCCAACACACCGCTCCATACTCAAGTATCGGTCTCGCTAGTGCCGTAAAGGCTAAACGTTTCGTATTATTATTTCCCTTTTGAGTAAACGCATTATTAAATGAAGAGCCTTCTGCTTATCGTAGGGTGTAATTGACTTGATCTGTCCAGTTTAGATAGCTGCATATAATTATTCCTAAATATTTAAAGCTACTTGCCTCCGGGATAAATTGATCCCCACAATAAGACCTTATTCGTTCCTTCACCCTAGCTTTTGTGAAGCTTACTTCTTTACTTTTGCCCGGATTTTTCTTCATTTCATTTTGTACCGCCCATTCCCCTAATCTGTTTAGGTCCGTCTGTAACTTATCAATGTCACTACTGTCCATTATTTTCCTGTATATTGTACAATCATCTGCGAACAGCCGTATATTTGTCTCAGTGTTTCTCCAAATATTATTAACATAAGCTAGGAATATTAGAGTACCTAATACGCTCCCTTGTGGCGCTCCTGAGGTTACTTCTGACTTCCTCAGATAGTTACCCGTCTACTCTCTCTCTCTGCGAACGTCCTAAGAGAAATCCCTTTACACATACAGTTACCTCGTACCGTCAAATCCAGTCCGGTACGGACTGAATTTGCGTGTAATGTATATTGACCCTTCAAAGCTTAGTGGTTACTATATGTACCACCAGATTTAACATGCAACAATTCTACGTTCTGCTCAAAGAGTGCATTTGTGTGTTTTGTGTGGATCTCAGAACAAACAGCGATTATTTCCTTGTACAGCATAACTAACTGGTTTTTATAACCGAAGTATAGAGTGTGTACTGTGCGGTACGGACTGAGTATACGTTAACCCTTCAAAGCCCAGTGGTTACTATATGTACCACCAGGTTTAACATTCAACTATTCTACTTTCTGCCCACACAGTGTATTTATGTGTTTTGTGTGGATCTGAGAACAAACAACGATTATTTCCCTACACAGCATTAACTGACTGGTTTTATAACAGAGACCGAGTGTGTTTAGTGCGCGGTATGGACTGGGTCTTTACATGTAAAAGAGCTAAGTCACCCAAAGGGATCTAAAATTAAGGTGGCTACGTCAGTAGCACTGCGAATAGACAGCTCAATATTTGCGAGGTGCTTGAGACAGGCAGGATAGAAATGAAACTGCAGTGTTACTGCCGTCATTTTCGATTTTCTGAGGCCGGAAATGAAATTCTTGTAATTGACAGGCCCGTTTACGTAAAGAAAATAAACGCTATTGAATTCCTTAAAAATAAATAAGTACGTATTAAGTAAATGTATACAGTTTTCTTCCCTAAACCACATTATAATGAAGTTCGCAACAATGTGATTTTCTTTGCTTTCCTGCCAACTGACTTTGAACTGAACCTCGAGTTATGAGCCAGTAAACTGGTGTGCTGATGAGTAAAATATTTAGTTTTAAAAGGCCAACGCGATTTCATGTTCGTAACAAAGTGTAGTTCCGAATTTATGTAGAGTAACAGGTCAATAATTGAAACCAAATACATTGCAGAAATTACCGCCAACCCAACAAGCCACAATAAAATTCAGTCAGATTGCGCAGTACCTTCGATCAGAATTTATTGCAATTGTAGATAAACAAACGTATTAATCTGATTCGCCATATTTCATTTTCAATATACCCGTCTCGTATGTCGGTGGATGAGTCACTTCGTGTTTAACGGAAGGGATTCTGCAGACAATAGACACAGTTAGATACCAATAAAATATTCCAAGTTAGTCCTAACAGATTTTATTTTTGGTTGCAACTGCACTGTGCGGTACGACTTTGTTTAAGAGTTAGAATTGATACGTCAACAGGATGACAGTAGAAGTGGCGGACATGTCTTCACCAGACGCGCCTCTGGTTGTCACATTCGGCAGAGGCCGAGACTGGATTAGTCCATGACCGTTTCTCATCAGATCCTTCCCAATCCACTGTTCATCAGTCATTCTACTATTCTACTCCGTATGTAGTCTCAGATACAATAAACAGTAGGCAAAGAAGCAATAGTGCAAGTCCTGAGTGAAGAACCATCTCCAGGTCGTTCCGTGTGACGATGCAGTGTAAAAGCCTCTGTCTGTCCGTCCGTCTGTCTGTCTGTCACACTCGCGCTGATTCACATTTAGGCTACTCTACAACTCCAAGACATTCTGACTTCAAAAATTATAATTTCCACTCTTATGTTTTGTACTGTTCTTTTCCTTTCTCTTCTCTTCGTTTCTCTTCCCTTCTCTTCTTTTCTCTTATTTTCTCTTCTATTCTCTGTTCTAATGTGCTCTGTTATGTTATGTTATATTATGTTATGTTATGTTATGTTATGTTATGTTATGTTATGTTATGTTATGTTATGTTATGTTATGTCATGTTATGTTATGTCCTGTCCTGTCCTGTTCTGTTCTGTTAGTTAATATAAGCCCTTCAAAGCCCAGTGGTCATTATATGTACCGCCAGATTTAACACTCAACAATTCTACGTTCCGCCCACACAGTATATTTTTGTGCTTTGTGTGGATCTGAGAACAAACAGCGACTATTTTCCTATACAGCATTAACTGGCTGGTTTTTATAACACAGACGGAGTGTGTTTACTGCGTGGTACGGACTGAATTTACGTGTAATGTATATTAACCTTTCAAAGCTCAGTGGTCACTATATGTACCACCAGTTTTAACACTCAACAATTCTACGTTCTGCCCACACCGTATATTTATGTGTTTTGTGTGGATCTGAGAACAACAAGCAATTACTTCCCTATACAGCATTAACTGACTGGTTTTTACAACCGAGACGGAGTATGTTTACTCCGCGATACACGTGGATGTTAACTATACACAGAAAACCAAGCTTTTTGGTTTACATCTGAGTATATAAAATTGGCTGTTGATATAAAATATTTAGCGTCTAAGTGAAGTAAATGTTACATTGTAAAGCAATACCTTCAACGTATAACGAGATGAAGTACCTTAAGGAGCTTTAGTAGTCGCTAGTCAGGTGATTGGTATAGAAGTAGAGCTAATAAAACTAAGTACATGGTCATGCCTCAAAATCAGAATGCAGGACGAAGTCATAATGTAAATCACTCAAATAAAACACCCAACTAGATGCAACAATCAATCGTAAAATTTATTGCTTTGTCGTACAGACACTGCTCAACATGTTTCGGGCATTACAATGCCCATCATCAGGAGCCCGTCAAACTGCCGTT
>Ga0268261_10001616_pt1 | contig 15673 bp, 3 predicted proteins | sample TergutNc150P1_FD_190353 | JGI IMG/M metagenome (GOLD analysis project Ga0268261, IMG submission 190353) | Nasutitermes corniger P1 segment gut microbial community from laboratory colony in Florida, USA - Nc150 P1 (SPAdes) (version 2) | ecosystem: Host-associated > Arthropoda: Insects > Digestive... | reverse complement strand
GGGGGGGGGGGGGGGGGGGGGAGACTGCAAATTCCGAAGTTCTGCACGTCTCAGGTCAAATATACGCCTTGTTACACCCTGTTATTTCTGTGGGATATCGTACTGCTTATTTCATTACCCTCATGACACATAGCCTTCTAGAATTCTTTAATATCTACATGTGTGGAGGAACTAATATCCGTGGAAGCTTCTGTAAAAGGGCTGCGAGATACGAGTCTCTGAAGGGGATGGTAACATAGTCCCAAATCTTCTGGAGAGTAATATCACACCGACTGCTAAATAGTTACCGAATTTCGGAGAATTGTCTTATCTTCATCTTCAGGGTGAAGTGGTCATTAGTTTGAAGCTGCAGGCAATAAGCTGCTCCGAAAAGGCAGTAAAAATTTACGAGCCGACACGGTTGAACATTCCACAAGACTCGATTCTTCTACAAATGACTCGTCCATTCGAATCATAAGTACATACTGTGACTGCATTTGTTTGGCTTTTTTTCTTCCTAGAATTTTTTTCTTAATTATATTTGCAACATGTCTCTCCGTTATCGTAACGTTGCTAGAACTTAAAACATTTCCACTACGGCCAACCTCTTCTTTTGTCTGTCTGTGTGCCGTAGGCGTACTCCCAGTTGCGCTTTGATTGGTTCATTTGAATTCACAATTATTTCATTAAGCTTCGTTTTGTACACAGTAGGCCTGTACATTGTTCTGTTTATAATGTAGCCTTTATATTTTACAACGCATTTAGTTGCATATTTTATGGTCACTGAGATAATAAATTAAACAACCAAACAACAGATTTGTCCCCTTTGTGCAAACATTTTATGCAGTATTATTCTGTCACGGCTAACACCCATCGTGAATGAAAAAGTTACTGATACACGTCAATATAAATTACGTCGTAATAGATCAATTATTTATCAAGCGTTTTACATTCGATAAATATTATAAAAATTTAATTGTAGTTAATGGATCAGTTACTCACTGGAAATAACTTGTGTATAACCTTTAAAATATATTTACTGTTTAGTTACGAAGTAAATAACATATAATATTTCGGTTGAATTGATAATACTCATGCACATTGCTAGGCAAATTAAACTGTATGTGCATGAAGGTATGAAGTAATTACCTAGTGTAAGAAAATATGCATTTGATGTTTCTACATTTAACAGTGGACGGACACAGGAGCATAATTTATCGCTTTTGCGTACTGTTTTGCTATAGAAAAAAAGTCAGAACAGTCATTAGAATCAGAGACAGTTGTGACTTAATTTTTTATCTAGTGATGAAGTCAGTTCATTCAGATTATAGGTTATATTATCGAAGATAAAGCTGGTGAAGGATAAATTGGAAATTATTTCAACGCAAATGGTTGTGGTCTAATACAAATCCTATCCTGTAATTTTCATGGAAGAACTTAGGAAAACACATAGAATTTCTCAATCTGGGTAGCCTGTGTCTAGGTACGATTCGGACTGGTCACCTTCCTAATATGAGGCCAGGGCAATATAGCATAACCAGCCACGGAAGTTGGCAAATAAACTGCTTAAATCAGAAACTTAATAATTTCTTTGCAATACTTTTTGGGGGCAGGATAAAAATTACGCAAGTCTAAAGAAGAAACGAAAATGTTTAAAAAGCTCAACAAAAAATGTATTGAGAATTAAGTAGGCTTATATGAAAATAAGACCAAAATAAGATAGGCGAACCAAATTTAAGTATACAAAAAAAAAAAAAAAAAAAAAAAAAAAAAAAAAAAAAAAAAAAAAAAAAAGGAGCTAGGGCTGAAGTGATGACAGAAAATATATACATATGGAAGTGCATGAAGCTACCGTGTAGTAAGGAATGGTACAAGGGGCTTAATTATTACAGAACTTAATTCAGTGACTAAAGTGGGCTTCATATTTACGAAGTGCAGTCCAAAGACACAATTAATTTCAATTTAAATTCAAAGCAATCATAAAGTTTTCTGTAAATTGAATTTATTGGAGCAAGTAATTTTTAGAAAATTAGTTTTAGTGACAAGAGATAAGTAACGTATAAAATTTGATTCGGTGCAACTGGTTATTTATATGCAACATTAGAAGTTCTCAGGGCCGTTGTACCGAAGTTTCACGTTTCTAGCATGTTATAGTCTGTCGCCTGGTAAAGATTTATCAATGTTTCGAAGATACGTAGTGCATTATTTTCAGGGACATTCAGTTCAAACACTTTCTGAACCGCTTAACCTTGTATTAAAAGCACCAGGATCCTTCGGAATATCGGGAAATATTTATTGCCTATTCGACGTCACGTCTTAGAAGACGCGAAAGCCCAGTAATTTATATTAGGGTCTAAATTCAATTCCAGAACAATAATAATGTTCATAGAATTCAGTACTATGACAACAGATTATATGCTGGCAATTTCACCCCAGTTCATTAGGCCTATAAAAAGTTCATTTATTTTCCATCGGTAAACACTTAACACATTTCTTTCTCACCAGTTTCTTTTCGCATTGACACCGATTTGAAAATACTTGCTCACAATGCATCAGTCCTGAAGCACCCGGAGTCCACAGACCTCATCATCACATCTACACAACTGAATACAAACAGAATCACGTTTTAGACGAAGTTTCGTTAAACCGGCGCCCTCAATCCACTGGGTCCGCCCCAACATCCCATCCCTTTTACACCCTTGCTAGCTCGCGGCAGCACAACCCCAGTTTCCGGAGACCGAGTTCCGGTCGGACCGGAATCCCATTAGAATGCATCGTTGCCACATTTCCACCCATCACCAAACAAACAGAAGGATTAGAGAAGAGCTTGCTGGGTGTAGGAGTGAAGGTGAAAGGAATACCGACGCATAGCACCTCGGCCAAGCAGGGTCATTCAAGTTACGACAACGTGTCATAACTGAAGTTGTTCTGTAAACAGAATTTATGTAAATATTATACGGAAGCTTCTGAAATAAAAGAATCACTAGTATTTAAATTTGTTATCCATTTTATTGAAACGATGTTTCCGAATTTAATAACGGCAAACCTCACAATAATAACATCGTAAACTGAAAGCGTGAACTTTATTACGTGTATGTAATAGTCTTATGTGACTGGTACGTTTACGACCATGTTCAACATTATATGCTTTAATGAAGAGTAAATTTTACTCTGTAGGCTTAAACATCATGGAGAGTGTTAAGGAGGGTTCCACTCATTTTTAAGCTTAGAGGATTGATCAATTTAACGCTCCGGCTTTTTCACCCCTGGGAAAAGATCCCTTTTTTCCACCGAAGTGGATATTGAATAGGTCCCGGAGCCACTCTGGTTGCATGTCTGAAGAGAATTTGCGACGGGAATCAAAAAGCAATGCCTTGGTTCTCCTCTCTCCTTACCATTTATGCTGTCTCGGCCCTAGTGTGCTCGTAGTACATAATTAATATATTAATTTGCTAATTAATTATCACAGTTGCTGTGTACATGAATCCACAACACAACGAACTGTGACAAAATAGAAAGTGGGAAAGTTTACAAACAAAAAAGTAAAGTAAGCCTAATACAACGTAGAAATATATTGTTCCACAGACGAAAGCAGCCTACTGGCTTTATATAATAGCTTTTATTTTTTTAGTGACTGAGTCACATTTCATTTCCACGGTTACTGGGTTACCATGGATATGACAGAGCATGCTCAGTGAGTAGGGTGTTTCTGTTGCTTAGATGGGGACCAATTTTATAAGGTGTTGGTAAAAAAATTTAAAGGTACACTTAAGTTACTTACATTTCCAATGTTTTATTTTGACATCGCCTAAGAAGTGATGATACATCACCAATTACGATTTTTAAATCTCAAAATCAAGATTCTACCTAGTTTGGTGGTTTTTGTTGTCTAAGTATCATAATTGTATCGGAATTTCTACTTCTCTTACGTACTTTGTGTCTACCAAGTGTTGTTTAAAATATTTTAAAGATCGCAAAAAGTAAATGTAATGTTGAATCTTGATAATTTGAGTCAGCCTAACCTCCAAAGTTATTAACCAAGAAGTGTTTTCATTAAAGCACATCGGGTAAGAATTGTTGATATCTCCGCTCAACTTAGTGGATCTCACGAACTCCACAACGAAATAGACGGTAGTGCACATCAAGAGGAGCACAGGAATCGTAAAGACGGGGCTGTTAAATGGCACCAAAGAGGTATCTATGGACTTCATTAAAATTTTATGGACGCAGAAATTATACAGGCAGCAAAAATGTTGACGCGTCATAGTTCTCCGGATGAACCTAGAATAAACGGCAGTAAAAGTTCCTTTTCCTTCACTTTGAAACACCAGTAATATCCTATGACTTCTGCCTTTGCGATGACGGTCAATTACCACCGTTTGATCATGAGGGCCTTTACGTTATTGGGCTTCCTTTTGGACATTATCAAACAGAATTTGTGCTTACACGAGGAAGGAATCATGAAAATGTCAGTTGCCTTCAAGATATGCTTTATCAAGGGAAAGTTTTGTCAGATGATCGAACATCTGCGTAAAATGTTGCAATAAAGAGTTATTAAAAGCTTTGTGTCGTAAGTAATATTTTATTTCCTGGGGTGTGTTCCACTTTTCTCTCTTTAATAGTGACGGATTTCAAGTCTGTAAACACTGAAATAATAATTAATAACCATTACTCTGATGAATTCACCAATCATCCTGAATTAAGTAACGCTTCGCGAAGGGGCATAAATACTTCAAAAATTGGAAAGGAATTTTATGTCCATAGAAAATTTATGTCCGCTGGGATATAACGCAGTGTCGATTGATAAGTAGAAACCGACCTTTCGGAGAACCTTGCGCCATCTTTATTACGTCCGAAAGTATATTGCAATCAGCAGGACGTTTTATAGCAGAAGATTTTAATCTTCACCCCTGAGAACCTCATATCATGCAATATGCATTTTAGTTTCCGAGAGTGTTGGAGAAAGACATGCAAACCATCTACGTCCCGTAATATCTTATGATAACAACAATGATAGGTTAACAACAAGACAGAGGATAGTGACAGTGAAAGACCTCAACATATGAAAAAAAAAATTAATGTTTTACTCTGTGTGTGTGTGTGTGTGTGTGTGTGTGTGTGTACATACGTACTCTAATTAATGGCATCGGATAGCGAGGCAGATGATTTAGTATACGAAGAGATTTCAATTAATTTAAATTCAGACAAATTTGAAGTGTTGTTTTCCACGTGGTACATAAATTCATGTTTGCACTTATATGAAGCTAGAGCGCCTAGCAGAATTGGTAATGACGCTGATAATGACGTCATGTAGGTCTAAAATCCTGTGTCACGAACCATTCTGTTCACATATGTGCAATAAAAGGTAGGTGGTTTTTACAAGAACAAATTGCCGATTGCAGCAGATCAAAATCTATAAATCTGGAGTCGCTGTAAATGGCATAACCTACGTAACAAATGTCATCAAAATTGGTTCAACGATTCTCGAGTTGAAACATACAGACATAACCATCACAGTAGCAGCAATTTTCTTATGAGTCGTGCAGAGAACGTAGGCCTATAAAACCAGATCCAGTGAAGTAAATACAAGCCTGATATTTTCATGTTTTTAGTGTGGTACAGAATCAGCTAAAATATTTGGTGTTAACGACAGCCTCAGCTGAAGGCGGAGGGCTTCCAAATCAAGTATCGCAATACAACACCGGTATTTGTCTGTTCGCTGATGGCGATGGGTTTTCAATATTTTATTGCACAAGTCTACATGGACTGCAACACTGGCATATTGACCTACTGATGACAAAAATAACATCGTTCGTACTTGTCACTAGATTTTATGCCGGCTGATTTTCTTGCGCGAATCTTTTTGGTGAATACGAGTCATTTATTTTACAAGGATTTAAGTGAGACTACTGCGATCCGTTTCATCCTTTAAAAACACAACTGTAACCATATGTGCCGCCTCGTTTTACATTCCGAATTTCTACATTTTGCACAAAGGGCATTGGGTATATTACTTGTTGCTTATAATTCTCACAATACACAGCAATACCAGTTTGCCTTTGAAATGGATAGGCAGTGTTATGAGTGAAGCAGGAACTAAATTTTTAAACATTCTTCATATACATTTCATTTTTCAAATCCGTGCGAAGTGTCACTGACCTTACACCGTGAAGGGTCCCGTGCAATCCCGGACCAGCCCATGTGAGTTTTGTAGCAGGTAAAGTGACATCGGTACACTTTTTCTACGACTGAAGCGGTTTTCCATTGTCAGTATCATGCCACAAATACTTCATATTCATCTTTAAATTTAAGAGCTGCTTTCGGTGGACGGGCAAATTGGATAAGCTTTGGGACCTTCCAAAAACGACGCTATTACGCAAATCTGAGAACATTAAAAAAGAAAATACTCTAATTTTTCCTTCACGCTTTAAATGTTACGAAATAAATAAAAAATATTTCTTATGGGAAATCACAGAGCTTTCCGATTCTGGTTAATAAACCGGAAATAAATTATGGTATGAAAAGACCTTTTCACTGCTAATGAACACTGGATAGCTCTTACTTGCTTGGTTAGACAAGAAATACTCACTTTTTATGGTAGTTTTCAGAACAGCCAGCCACTGGGCAAAATTCTGACCTGATTCCCAGTTCACAATATAATACCTTATTTATTTAAGACAAATTTAATAATGAATCTTATTTCCCCTCTCTGCATGTTTGTACCACGAGAGATTTCTTTCCATATTATCTGATTCAAGTCTTGTATGCATTACTTTTCTGTTCACGTATGCTACACGTCCTGTCTATAACTTCGTATTTTATTTGATAAAAGAAATATAATTTTCTGGAAGCACGAATTATGAAGATTATTGAGAATTAAATATTTCGACGGACAGATCTACAGGATGAGGAACTGCTAGTATTTTGTGGGGTAATTAAAACAACAACAAACATTATGAGAGATGCAGTACAGATTGAAGAGGCAAACACTTAATCGAAAATTTGAAAGAAAGAAACGATTTTGGAGACCTAGCCACAACGCTGACTGAATAAATCTCTCTCATAATAGAGATAAGTTGTGAGTTTCTGTAGATATTCCAAAGAAACTTTTTGTTCAGTAAAAGTCGTTTGGACGAAATAGATCGTGTGATCTGTTCAGCAGGAACAGAAATGGTTTTGTAATAAAATTAGTTAAAGTTGACCACGCGAATACATGTGTTCTTCTTCATTCAAGGAAAGGGGACGGTTGAAAACGGAGGTAACGCTTCTTAGGAAGAGTGCGTGCTCATATATGGAGCCACAAAGAAGGTGAGAAAATTTTATTATAGCTAGAAAAAGTACACTTCGTGAAGTAGCCACGATTTTGTTACCTATGAAGCACAGAAATCCTCAGTACAAACCCTTCAGTTTCATGAAATAACTTATTTCTTATCAGTTAAAAAATGAGTAATTTTCAAGACTGTGGAATCCCTGGCGAATTTAAGTGTGTTGTACCATAAAATTAGGCAGATTTACGCCCCAGTTATCAGCGGTGATAACCAAGTCGGTATAGTGACTAGGCTTAGAATTGGACAAGAGAGTAATTTTTCTTCTTTTGCTGAAATGGGCAAGAAATATCTTTCTTCTGTACTTTGATAAACGAGTCTCTGTGGTCCATCCAAATCCCTATCCGATGGTTACCGAAGACTCTTTCTGGGGGGCAGGGGGTTAATAAAAACCGGGTCGTGAAGCTGACTCCTATCTGCATCTAGTGCCGTGGTTAAGAATAATACATGGAGCTCTACTTCCACTCCCGCCACAACCCTTCCTAGCGAGCCCAACAACAGGAATTATTTTTAAGGCGGTACGGCAGATTACTGTATACAGAGTGGCCTGCCGTATTGGTAACATCAAAATACCCTTGCCTGGTACGTATTTTGCTGACAAACTTTTAATCTCTACATTACTTTGTATAATTTTCATCTACAAAATATTATCAATTAGCTGCTACACACACTTGTGTATTTTTTCTTTTAGGATGGTAATTTACTACACACATATTAACCATCACACATTAGAATAAATCCCAGATATTTTTATCTGTATTTTAATTTTTAATATGTACTTTTAACAAAATATTATTATTTTTAAAGTTTAATATTCTATGTCCATGCAACGGTTCACAGCGTTTTTAATATTTCGATATATCTGTCCTTTGTAATGTTCCTTCCTGAAAATGGCCAAATGAGTGGTCGAAACCTATAGTGGGTACCAGGTGTGTATAATATACTTTCCCACACTTTCGTGCATTTGTTGGTTTGATATATATAATTATTCAATACACGGTTATTGATTACTTAAAATTGATTGCGTATTGGCCTTTCCGTTTGCTCTATCTGCAGACCACGGTACACCAATCGCTGGATCAAAAAAATTCAGTAGTAAGGTTTGTCATGTTTAATAGAAATAAAACTGCAAACTGCGATGAACTGATCGTAAACTTCGTTTCGTAATCGGGAAATCTCATATGCAGGACATAAACGTAGCTGTTGTGACTGTATTTCTGCAATTATATCCGCCTCTTCGGAGCCTTTATACAGTTATACAATTCCATTTGCACTACATTGGCTCAATTGTAGCGCCTCGGACAAGAATTGGAAAGGTGTCGAATTGTAACTTAGCCTGGTAACTGGTTCTGTTAAATAAGTTTTCTCGTGGTCTTCCTCAGTCCTTTCAGACTTGTGCCCAAGTAGTACCTCAAATTAGACACGACACCATTCTTGCTTATTCTTTTTACTTAATTATTTATTAACCATTACTCCATTCGACACTGTAAGCCTCTAGGCAGCAGAGATACTAACAAATAACACATGAGTATGTGAATAAACTTACAAAAACAAATACATGTAAATACTTTCGCCTTAAGAGTGTCGATACTACTATAAGAACCCACTCGAAGCCGGCCACCTTACGAGGTACCAATACAGTACGTCACGAAGTATTTAGCCATAAACAGGAAGTACGAGGTATCTAAGTACAGCAAACTTAGGAATACAAGACATATTTCTTATTAGGTGGCGTAATGTATTTATTTTTAGTTTATTTAAGGACGATTCTATTAACTTAGAATCAGGCTACATAGACTTTAAAAGCAGCGTGATTAATGAATAATAGCTATGATGTGGAAGGAAGTTGTATTATCCTAATATGTCTTACTGCCAAGCACCTCTCTGGGACAATGGTGTCTGTCTCTGCCGAGATTCGAGAACTTTCCCTGTTGACTAAGATTCATACCCTTTCCCACCTCCGCAAACTTGCCGGTTTTATTTTATGTAACTTGCGTAGTTAATACTTCAAGGTACAGTGGTAATCATTAGTACCGCCCGCTTTAACACAAAAAAAAATTTATTTTGCCCATGCGTTTTATTTAAGAGTTTCGTTTTTATTCTCATAACAAACAAAAATTAATTTCCTAAACAGAATTAATCGGTTGGTCTTTGTAATGGACTATATTAGTGTGTTGACTTTGAATGAGGAACTGAATTGCTATACTATGCAGAATAACTTCAGGCCTAAAACAGTTAATCTGAACGGCAGAGTGTGATACTGTAGGAAAAATAGTACACAATGTTCACACTGCATTGAAGACGGGTGAAACAGAAAGAAACTTGGGTCACTTTTGCTCTCGAAGGCCCGTGTAGAGTAGCGCAGATTTTATATGTGAGACCGGATAATGCCCCGGAGGCCGAATACATACATATACACATACACTGGCTGTAGTTTTAAAATAATAATAAAAAAGGGATTGAAAATGCAATTATTATTTTTTTAGATTAACCACGATACTGTTGCTTTTAAATAACTTCTGTGTTTGTGTGTGTCAGAGAGAAACAGGGACAGAGAGAGAAAGAGACAGGAATGTACGCTCGTTACAGATTAAGTTACAATTTTTCATACTGTTGACTCGGAAATGTTGCCTATGAAAAAAAATCCAACTAAATACTCCTATTATACAATATTTTATATTACATTATCTCCAACACGTTTCGGCTGAGATACAATCATCATCAGGAAGACAAAAGACAGGGGGGTCATGTATAAGCGTATAAACACATTGAAGAGCGCTTAATAGACGTCCCTTTCTGTATGCCAATAATAATATAGCGGCCTCAGATGCAGTATCTGTTGTTGTTCAATGTTAATCACAGTATATCCGCACATATAAAATATTGGTTATTAAAATTAGAAATTAAATTGTGTAAATGACATTATAAAAATTGTTTGAAGCTAATCAATTTTAGTAGAATACTTATTGTGTAACACGGAAGACAGTATTGGCTTTTGCATCCTCAGGTCGACGAGATTTCGCCACTCGTTAAAATGCCATATTCACGTACTGTGGAAATTATTAAATCGTAAGGAGCATGGCAGTAGAAAATAATAAATAAAAAATAGAATTGTTAGTTATTGTAATCTAAATAAATAAATAAATAAATAAATATATATATATATATATATTTATTTAACAATGTACATAAAATGCAGAATTTACCACTGATGTGACAAACTACTAAATTGTACAGTGATGCGTTCTTTGAAGATTAGTCGTTAAGTCTCATAGTCAGCTTTTTATAATTGTACATCGTACTCCATTTCGTAAAGAGGCTTTGATTCCTCATAATTTTGTTCATTTACGAATTTTACTTGTTGTTAATATATTGTATATATAAGTCCTCAAGGCAATATTTAGGCCAAACGTTTCTGCTGTTTCGATTAAATCCATGGTGTTATCTATGGGATCACATTCACGTTGAATACTAAGTATGTGTAATGCATATGTTGATTTCGGACTATTTGTTGTAATATATCTTAAATGCTCTTGAAATGTCCTTTTTGGATGCTACTATTCTGACCGACATACTCATTATCACACATGTGGCATTTTAATTTATATATAGCATTTGGTGGATATTTGTTCTGTGTTTCCTTTTAAGGTCTGAGATAATCTATGATGCTGCATAACGAAAAAACAATTCTTAGAAATTTTCTGTGGCGCTACGGCCTAAATTTGGCATTGAACCTTTTGGTTTTTATATTTCTAAATCACAAACAATCTGGTAGGTTTTCTAGGAAAGAGAATTCTTACATACATATACATTACATACACACACACACACACACACATACACAAACACACACGCGCGCGCGGGCGCGCGTAATATATACCGACATAAGACAACCGGATATGAAGCAAGTCACAATAATACCATACACAAACACAAATAAAGAAAGACATACTCTCAATCAGATGTGTATAACAAAAAATAGAACACATATTTAAAAAGTCACACGAAAATCATCATAAAATTTAAAACAACTTGAATACAAAACGTAAAGCAGAAAATACAAATAACAGGTTATAAGTTATAGTCATGAAAAATATCCTTTCTATGCATCAGATTTCAGCAATCGAACATAAAGAATGAGTAGCAAGGTATCTTGGCAACGCAGCTTTAAAACGTCATTTGTACTTTCTGAGATTCAAAATCCTGGAAGGCAGACTATTGAAGATCTTTATACCACCATAAGAAACAACTTACTGAAAGCATGATAATTTGGTAACCAGTCTGAGAAGGTGAGTCGCGTTTCTTATATCGAAACCTTTTATCCAAGAGTTAGTCTGAAAATTTTCTAGGTGTTTCACGACAAATATCATCAACGAGAATATATACTGACATGGAAGAAGGGATCTAATTTCTTAAATAAATTTCGACGTAAATTTCTAGATCCATTGCCAGCCATAATTTTAATAATCTTTTTTGTAATGTGAATACCCTGTCTGTATCAGTAGAAATTCCCCTTAAAATAATTTCATATTCGGTTACTGTGTAAAATGTGCAAAGTGGACCATCCGAAGAGTTTTTATGTTTAAAGCATGAAACACATTCCTAATTGCAAATCATGCAGCCCTCAGTTGAGGAATTATTTGACCTGTATGAGTTTTCCAATTAAGGAGCTTATCTATTTGCATACAAAAAAAAATTATGTCAGCTGTTTCTTTTATGCGTTTTTCTGCATATACATTAGCTTTCCTATATGAATTTTAACCTCCATAATTTTATGGTTGTGGAAAATAAAAGTAACACATATGTTACATGGGTTTGCTTCGTATTTGTTGAATTTTGGAGTTTAAATTCTCGTTTGATATTCGTATTTATTTTTATAATTATCATACTGCTCTATCCACTATTTTGTGCAAAATGCATCATTTTATTTATTTCTTTATGTTTTCTCTGCCATGATAAGGAAAGTTGAAGCAGTTTCTTTTGAAGAAGTCTATAGGTTGCAATCTTGTGTTCTATGGGAGATTAGAATTGATATGAATTTTAGTATTGTGGAAGTGGGGTTTCTGTATCTACATACATTTTCGACATTTTCTATTTTCTACTGATTAGGATATATAGAAAATTGTATGGTTGTGGCCTTAATGTGTAATTATAAATTTAATTTTACCACGTAGATTATTTGTTTTAGCCAATATTTCTTCGGCAACTTCTTTGTGAACAAAAATTACTAAAAGTTTATATACTAGAAAAATAAAATTTTGTAACATAATACACAATATCATATTCTTTGTTTTGAACATATTTTTAACTACTAGCCTTGCATAGTGTTGAAAAACTATTTTTGCTACTTGAGTCGAAATGGGGGACCCATGGAAACGCCTTCCAAATGATAGGAAAAATTCTATGAAAACTGGAAATAGTTTTAGGTCAACAATGTGCAGTCGTAATATGAGTTGTGGTTTTCGGTTGTCCAGTATTATTGGATTATAATAACTTTTCAGTAATAATTAAGATTTTATTAATTTTTATGTTTATATTAACATGTTTTAGTTTCACTGAAATTAATCTGTATGTTTCATTGAACTTAATTTCATTAAACTGTGTGCCACTTGGCTATAGCTGATTGTAGCGAATTTGCTAGAAAAATGTAATACTACTTGCAGTTTCCGTTAAGGAATTTTGTGTGTCTGTAGTATGGAGTACTAGCGTTATTAACGGTAGGTCCCATTGGAATATTATCTTTGTAAATGTTTAGTTGGGTTTGAGTATTGGAGGGGAGGGCTTCGTTTATAAGACGTCCTTTGCTTCCTGTGTGTTGATCATAGTTCTAAAATTATGTATTTTATGTTGCATTTGTTTGTGAAATATATCTGTGAAATCTTTATTGATTTTAGTAAATTTATTGTCTAATAAAATAATTCAGCGTTTGGTTGTATTTTATACTTGCCAATTATGAATATAGTTTTCCCTTATCAGCTCTAGTTAACATAAGATCACTTTTTCTAACTGATTAAAAATTTACCTTATTACATGTAATTATCTTTTGTGTAAATTTTTGCTATGTGTTTTGGAATATACAGTTTGTTTTATTTCCTTCAAATCTTATATAAGATTTTCTGATGGTATTTTCGCTATCATTAAAAAATCTTTAATAAAAATTTTTAAGTGTTTTTGAAAACTTTAATTAAAACCAAATTCTAAAATTTGGTTTCAGATTAATGGAATATCATTTCTGAAAGGGTTTGAATTAGTTTATAGAATGTATTGTGGGATTTGGGTATTGCGTTTTTTTACATTTCTTTAGTTCTTATTTAGTTTTTATCACAGTGTTCAAGCATGTTTAAAGTTTTTGATCAGTAGTTATTTTCGTGCAGTTTAACAATCCTTTCTAGTGTTTAGAGCCTACTACATAAATATTTTAAAGGCGTTCATTAACTTTCGTTTTTTTCATATATAACAATTTAAACCATTGATTTAATGTAACTTAAAAAGCAGCTTTTAATAATTACATTTTGAAGGTGGTTGTCATTTACTTCAATCTACAAATATTTACCTGTCATCTTATGAATCTCACACACTTTGTTGAACAGTATTGCCGCATTTTTTTAGTAATTATTCCCTTCGATTCTTAATCACAAGTTATTTTTGCGTGTTTGACTTTCTGATATGAATATTTTGGATTGTCCGTGTATTAGGTTATTTTTTTATAAATGGCGCTGTAATGAAAAAGAGTTTACCAAATGCTAAAGTGTGACTGAGACTTTGGTAGGTGCAGAAATTTCCGTTGAATTTTAACGGGGATTCTACGCCTAATTTAATGCTGGTATGTTGGCAGGAACACATGCGTGTATGATGAGAACCCAATTTTAAAATATACAACAAATCCACTTGGCGATAAGGAGCCTAACCGAATTTCACGAAAAAAAAAATTAACATAGTTTAATTCAGCCGAACATAGAAATAGCCTTATGTGCATATGCTCTTAGTAGCTTAAGCTACTAAGAACATTTGCACATAAGGCTTAGGCAAAAATGCAAAACAAAAATATAACTAAGACCTTTATATTATTGAGGCTTTTATGTTTAAAATTTACATAAATCTTATACCAACTTCATTTTCCAGCTTACACAAAACACAGTGCTGCACCATTACAAATTACAATTCAACGCTGTTTAAGGGATTAATCGCTGTTTATTTTAATACTCGGATGAAACACATAACCGCACTGGGTGCGTGATATATAGAATCCTTGGATGTTAAGGCATGTGGCACATATTAGAGTTACCGCTGTGCTCCAAAGGACTCACATATTTCAATAAACCATAATTGTAGCTGAAAGACTAGTTACATTACACTTAATCGGTTTGGTTACTTTATTACATATCCGCTGAATTTTACGTTTGATAAAGCATTCAGTTTACTTTAATATCTGTCAGTTGCGAAATACGATTTTGCTACAAGATGCCGGTTATCGAGCAGGAGCAAGGAGAACATTATTCCGCTAATGAACACAGAACATGTAATATCATGCCACAGTTCGACAAGCAAAGTAAACAGATAATGTTATACAAAGGTGAGCACCTTTCTGTATCTAATGTACTCCCCACAGTATTCTCCTGCTGCAGAATGTGCGGGTGAATAATGTGAACAGAATAAAACAATATAAGAGCTATATATTAGAACGTGTTTCACAAATCCCGATTGCCAGGCTGAGGGTCTCCATGTCTGCATTTAACTGGGCGAAATATACATGGCTTAAACATACTTTCGTGGAATATTGGCTACTTTTTAGCCTATTATCCTTCTCATAAAGAAAGAACACAGCCTTATCAGATTACAATGTGTGTGTGTGTGTGTGTGTGTGTGTAAGAGAGAGAGAGAGCGCACTCAAATTTTTAACCATTTGTCCAAAATTCAAAAGAAACTTTTGTACGAACTTTACGATATACGAGCCTATTACATAAATATTTACTTTGATTATCCATTTGTTGTCGAAAAATTAATAAACTAAAGAAATATGTCTCTAATCCAGAGCTTCGGCACCAGCTCCGGGTCACACCCAGCACTCTACTCAGTGGTTACTGGATGCACTCTCCCTGGAGGCGTAGAGCCTGGGACGGAAGCCGGCCACTCGCGGTCACCAAGTGCCTAGGTTAGAATGATTGGAGCTTCAGGTCCACGCCACATATGTAGATACAGACGCTCTGGAATAACTTAACTTTAGCTGTAATTAATGAACTGCAAGTTACATAGCAACAGTGCAGAAATTTGTGGTTATGTTAGTGATACCATGTATAAGCTTAATATACTCGTATATATATATATATATATATATATATATATATATATATATAAAGAGAGAGAGAGAG
>Ga0268261_10001615_pt1 | contig 15674 bp, 15 predicted proteins | sample TergutNc150P1_FD_190353 | JGI IMG/M metagenome (GOLD analysis project Ga0268261, IMG submission 190353) | Nasutitermes corniger P1 segment gut microbial community from laboratory colony in Florida, USA - Nc150 P1 (SPAdes) (version 2) | ecosystem: Host-associated > Arthropoda: Insects >... | reverse complement strand
GCGACGAGCTGATCACTCGTCCAGAGGAGTCCTACCGACTGTGCTGCGTCGTTGTGTGTGATCTAGAAACATCAAGAATGGGTGCTCCATATATATATGACATTAGTCACCTAAGGGTTAAGTGGAGAGATTAGTTCCTGTGCACAACAAAACAAACGTCAGAATTCTACAAATCTTCTTCAGGGATAAATTCGCATTATGGGAAATTAAAGGTAGTTGTGTGGATAAAATTTGGAAAAGTTTTATGGAAATAATCTTTGAGAGTATTCATCACATTGTCACACACAAAATTCTAAGAAAAAATTCTGATCCCGAATAAAACAAATAGGAAGTGACACGGCTTAAAGTGGAGGTTACAAGAGTACACAACAAGAGAAAATTAGGTCAGCGATATAAATTGGACCTCAAAAGACTGTCAAAAGAACTGCTGAAAGCTAAAAAAGAAAACTCCACAGGAGACATTTTTGCTATCAGTACTGCGAAATGAAAGCAACTGCTAGTTTAAGTTCTACAGGTACGCGAAAAGGCGATCAAAGACTACAACAAAATGATCATTAGGGACATTGCTGAAAACGCCAGCAACTTAAATTCCTATTGTGCATCTGTCTTGTGCTGCAATCGTAACATTCCGGAAATAAAATTAGCCAACTCGGGTAAACCTTTTATTATTATCACTAAAGTTATAAGAAAAATTACCAAAAATTTTGGAGAAACAAATCAGTATGGCCAGAAGGAGTTTCTGGTAAAATTCTTAAATTTGGTGGGGTAGCCATGACTCATCACCTAGTTAGACTACTGGAAATATTATTATATAATTCTACCATCCCAAGTGACTGGAAAAGATCCACAGTGATTCCTATTTACAAAGGGGGTGACCGATCAGCAGTCAATCTATATTCCAACAATATCACCTTCTGTGGTCTGCAAGCAAATGGAACTTTGTATAGCAGGGTATTTGAGGTAAGTCTGGGAAAAGAATAATTGGTTATACGAGGGACAGCATGGGTTTAGACCGGGATACTAATGTGAAAGTCAAGCCATCACGGTGTTCCCGGTCATAGCGCATTCTTTGGACGAGGGAGTTAATATAGATGCGATTATAATATATAGTTTCAAGGCTTTCGAATTGGTTTCTTGTCATCGGCTGCTTGCAAAACTGGCGGTCTCGGGCATGCATTCGAGGGTAATCGTTTGGGTAACGGAATGTTTTTGTACACAAAGGCTAAGAATACTAAGAATAGGAGGGCAACTATCCACGGAAGTCAAAGTAACTTCAGGTGTACCGCAAGGGAGCGTTTTGGGTCCAGTACTCTTTCTAGTTTACGTAAATGATATTTCGAGGAACATAGACTCAACCATTCGCTGACGACTACATAATTTATAAGAAAGTCACAAATAAGAATGGCATAGAAAAGTTGCAGATGTATCTGGACACCTTTGGGGAATAGGCAGCACAAAAGGGATAGAAAAAAATTCCGATAAAATAAGACAATAGGATTTACGAGAGCCCAGATTAAACGTCCACTGGGTTGCTCTCTTAGTGACTAAAAATTTCCGAAAGCAAGCAGTTGTAAATGCTTGGGAATAATCTTATGAAGCGATTTAAACTGGGTAGACCAAGTAAATTACACAACGCAAAAAGCCCGGAAGGCACTTCACTTTGTAATGCGTGTTCTCAAAAAAGGAAATAGGAATACAAAAAGGTTAGCCTACGCGTCATTGGTACGTCTTGTTCTTGAATGTGGGTCTGCATGCTGGGATCCATGCAGAGAAGGTCAGATAAATATGTTAGACCGAGTACTGAAGACAACTGCTCAATTTACAAATTATAGGAAGAATTGTGACTGGGAAACCTTGGCTCAGAGTAGGACGATAGCACGCTTATGTGTACTTTTTAAAGTGTAATCTGGGGAAAGGGCTTGGATAGCTATACGTGACAGGTTGCGAAGAGTTTTACTATTTGAGTAGGGTTAATCATGTTCGGAAAGTTAGGGACAGGAAGCAAAGAACGAACTTTGGGAAGTATTCGTTTGTAAATAGGACCGTTAAAAATGGAATCAACTACCTGCAGAGACTTTAGGGACTTTCCTTGTAAATCAGAGGTTTTTAGAATCGGGGTTTGGAAAGCAATTATAAACGGGGTGAAATGGTATGAATAGAAGTGTGGGGAAAATCACCTAAAAGTGCAGTGAAGTGAAGTGAGGTGAAGTGTCGTAATGTGAAGTGGAGCGGTGGGGAATTTAAATGGGGTTAAGCAAAATGAGAGGGTAGAGAAGTGTAGTGAAGTGTAGTGAATTGAAGTCGAGTGAAGTTAAATGGGAGGAAGTGAAGTGCTGACAAGTGTACTGAAGTGATGAATAGATGGGTGAAGTGTAGTGAAGGTCTTAGTAACAGATTGTCTCAACATCAGTAGAAGGTATACAGATCGTATGAAGTTTGCTGCTTATACGGATTTTAGTTTATCACATTTCTTCATGTCCTTTTGCTTCAACTTTTATTATTATATATATGGTTGTATGTTTTGTACACTTTTGTTTAAGTTTGGAAGTTATGTATTTTTATTTATCCTATTTATTTTATTTTTATAGTTATGTGTGTTCTGTTCTTACAATGGGTTCTGATAATTCGCGTCGCGATGATTTTGAAATCATGCTCGTTGCCTGGCGTGCTTCCCTTCAGGCTCCGTAACAAAAAACTTGCAATTCAGCACGTGAACACATCTCTTTTTCTAACGACAATATCGATTCCGTCGTACGGCATCGGGAAGTAGGTCGGGCTAAGGACTTATCAGTACCCCTCGTATAGTGTTTTCATATGTGCCAACTGGCAACTTTTGGCTACACTGATTTAGGTTTTTCAGTGTTTTCCCTCAGTTCTAAGGCAAATTCCACGGTATTACACGCAAAGACGGTGAACGACCCGCACTATTCCCAATTAGTTTGACAACTCTGGGTTCGAATTCCAGAAAGCCTTCCAATAAATTTGTTAATTGTGTTGCTCTATGTATTGTTTGTGTGTAAAACGCCCATGTCAGCACTGTGTGACGCGTCCTGTGATAACGATGGAAATGGCATCCAGGTAAGAAAAGTAGCTGTTAATATACTGAGTAAGCAGTGTCCGACACCAGACAAGGGGTGTTCTCCACTTTGATGGTTGTGCGAGGGGCTAACAATTCAACATCGTAACAGCTTACTGCGTTAAGTAACATTTCACAAAGCCTTGAAATGTGGCCGGTCATTTGGGACAATAAAAATAATTGTAAAAGGGCATGAGATTTGGCACGTAGAAGGTGTAAAGGGTGCTTGTGTTTGAGAAACGGATAATATTAAAATTTCAGTAAGGAAAGGTTTTGATGAATTTTCTGGTAATATTCAAAGCGGGAAATTATTGAATAGCAGGAAAACTATTAACTTTGCAAGGAGGACTCTGTTCCATGAATTTCGTTTGTTGGTTAGTTTGTGAATGGTGAGTTCTTAAGAAAGAACAGAAAGTCACATACAGCCTGCAGAAATGAAATTCCTGACAGCAGTTAAGTATATTTTCAGGTTTGGATAAATTTAGAAACAAACGTCGTAACTGGAGACAACACATCCAGCGGGTGTAGGAAGAGATACTGAAGGTCGCGTTCCATTACGGCCTGTAGAAAAACTGTATAGGGAGGGGCAAGGAGAGAGTTGAGAGAAAGCAGGAATGGGACGAAGGGACTATGGCGTAACACGTAATAATAATAATAATAATAATAATAATAATAATAATAATAATAATAATAATAATAATGTTTCGAGGCTTGCAGAGGAACAGAACACGTGGTTTTGTGACTCGCACGGACAAATCAGATAAACGTTTCCGACAAGTAGCCCAACTGTACAGTGCAGTGTGTAGGTAGTACAGACAGCAGCAAAATGCGATACAAAAACAGATTAGCTAGCTGCTGCACCAATGTATTTACGGAGCTTGCTGCAGTACAGTGTTACTGTTGACTGCTTACAGACTGTCACTAATTTGGGGAAGCGCTACCAAAAATTATTTCAGCTCGCACAATCCTAGGGCACAAATCGTACTACCACTTATATTTCGAAAGGCTAAAAGCAAGAATGTACTGAAACAAAAATAAATGTAATTAACAGAAATACAGATATTTAAATTCTTTAAATTATAACAACTGTGACATTTGTAGTTCTTCTGCTCCTCAATGTGAAGGCTATCGTTCCAATACAGAGTAAATTAATTTTATTAATCAAAGCATTATTAAGTTTGGGAGTCAGATGAATTAATAACGTTTGTAAATGTTAATGCACTTGTATTTGCAGATGTCAGGAGCCAACATGTCTATCAGCATGCTGCTGCTGCTATCTGCAGTCACTCAAGCATCCGTAGCGCTGATACACAGTACGGTGACCACAGATCAGCTGCACACAATCCTGTGTGTATGGACCGTCGCACAAAAACATTTCGCACCAGGAAGACCTCTCGTTGTTTCGCTGCCACGCAAAACGCCGGACGTCACCCGCAGTGATCTCAGCATTCCTGTTCAACAAAGGGACGATCTGCAGACTGTGAACGATATACTGGGAAAGTTACACGAGGAAACAAGATGGGCCATTGAACTGTTCCGACCAAGCGGAGATGGCTCTGCAAACACATCAGTTTTACACCACAGTTACATTCTGTTTGTGTGGAACGAAAAGGCGGGCAGCTTAAACGAGACGATTGAAAATCAGTTGCAGAAACTGAAATACAGCAAATCGTGGAACCCTAGAGGAAGTTTTCTTGTGGTGGCAACTGAAATTAGCAATGAGCCACCACACCTACTGGCTGCTCACATATGTTCCATATTGTGGCAGGTGGCCAGAATTGTCAACGTGGTGGTCTTGATCCCAAACCAATTTGCATATCGTCCGCAGCATGCTATGAGCACCACAAAGACAAAAGCAGCTGACAGGCTGAACTTGTACACTTGGTTCCCATTTAAATTTGGTGGGTGTGGAGAGGTAATTGATATAATTCTGTTAGACGAATGGGTCTTTGAAATTAATGGCAGATTTTCAGAAAATGCACATTTGTACCCTGCAAAAGTTCCAAACTATTTCATGGGTTGTCCCATTAAAGTGGGTACCATAGGAATCGACCCCTATGTGATTATGACAGAAAATTACACGCAGAATGATGGCAGTACTGCTTACAAATTTACAGGCTTGTCGGTCGACATATTTAATTTGGTATGCGAGAAAATTAACTTGACAGCAATTTTCCTTCCACCTTCTCTAAATATTGAATTGGATTCATTTGTGAAAGGGTATATTAAATTAGAAAACGATTTATCAGACGTTCTAATCGGCATAGTTCCTTTGTTGGCACTCACTGTGAAGTCTTCAGTTGACGCCACAATACCCTATACACATATCAATTTCAAGATGCTTGTTCCTTGTCCAAAAGCTATTCCTGCAATAGAAAAGGTACTCACAACTTTCTCGCTGTCTGTGTGGTTGACAATTGGCCTTGTGTTGCTGCTAACAACAGTTGTGTTCTGGTGTGCCAGTAATGGTCCATACCGGTCTGTGTGTAATGAGACACACACATATCAGTCACTGTCCAACAGTTTCCACAATGTGTGGGCTGTTTTTGTAGGAGTGTCTGTTCCACAGCAGCCCACAACATCTTGCCTCCGAGTTTTCTTCCTTCAGTACGTCTGTTTTTGTTTCGCTATTAGCACTGTATTCCAAGCATTCTTTGTTTCCTATCTGGTGGAACCGAATTATGAAAAGAAGTTAGATACACTAGAAGACCTCCTGAATTCAGACCTATTTTATGGCTACCATTCAGCTATCAACTACGCTCAACGTAGTTTATCCTATCCCGAATTTGTGACATTCCTTGAACTCAAGAGACTTAAGGAAGATTGCAGGGATCCCCGTAAATGTGTTGAAAGAATGATAACAAAAAGAGACATTGCTACTATTATTTCTCCATTTTTTGCTACTTATGTTGCTAGGGAAATGGGGACCGTGGATGTCGGTAAAGTAATTTGCTTTCTTGATGACGACTTTCTGTCAGGAGGTAGAACAATTATTTTTAAGAAGGGAAATCCACTTCTGGACAGATTCAACATTGTGATGAGGCGCTATCTTGAAGCCGGTTTGCTGGAAAGGCACTGGACCGAACTGCAGCATCGAGCTTCTTTGAAGGGTGCAGACAGATTTACAGAAGCAGCTGGTGACAAATTTTTCGCGTTCTCTCTTTCTCATTTAATGCCGGCATTTGTGGTACTGCTTGTAGGAACTGTCTTGAGTTCAGTGGTGTTTCTTGCTGAGGTTATTGTAAACTGTCTGTGTAAAGGTAGGAGAAAAGAAATTCGCGGCATTATGATAGTAACAATGTTGTATTAGTAACATCACTCATATTACAGATGTATATTAATGTTACTTTTAGCAGTCACATTGCACGTGTTTTGCCTAAAATGTGTGTATGTATTTAATTTATTTATTGCATGTTCCATTACAGAAGTAATACTACATGCATTATTATATTATTAATATTTTCATGCTTGCATAAATTTTGCAAATTGTTACATACTATGTTATTTACTTGATCTCATCCTCTTTGTGGGATGTATTCGTTGGGTTTGACAAAAGAAATATGGTTAGTGAATCTAGCAAATGTTTTGTAATATTTCCTTATTAGTGTATATTTGCTTGTTGGCCAGCCATCTGACTTTGATACTGCTGATATTAATCTGGCTTTCTTTTTTTAGTATTTCAAATTGGAATACGAGTTGATCTATGGATTGGTCTTTATAACCACAGAGGCATGATGGTGTTTCAATTATTTTGAATCGATGTAAGTATGCCTTTGTTCCCATGCCACGTAACAATGTAAAATTTTGGGTAAGATTTATTTTCATATTTAACTTTTCAGCAGCTCTCGGGAGGTAGTCATTTGTGAATTTCCCCTTGGCAGTTTGATCCCATTCACTTTGCAACTTCTCAAAATTAATTACTACAAGTTCACTTTTCACTGCACTTTTCGAGCCTTTATTGTAGCATGGTGTGATGTCTTCGTTCGTCGTACCTCCTTTGCAAGCAAGTCGGCGAGCTCGTTTCCCTGGATCCCATCGTGTGCTTTAACAAAGGAGAAATGAATTTTCTAATCGATTTGTTCCATCTCCATCACTTTCCGTCCGATTGCGTCTATAAGGAATGTCTGTATGTTGTTGTTTTTGAGTGAGTCTAATGCCAGCCTGCTGTCTGTATATATGGTGGCCTTCTTGTCTTCTGTTTGTACCTTCTAGGTATAATCTAGTGATTTAAGTATCGCCAGTTGCTGGGCTGGGTTATTGGTGCATCTATTATTTATTCTGTATTTTAGGCTTTCAGTGTGTATACGTGATCTGAATATTGCTATTCCTGCGCTTATCCCACGTTCAGTCTGGCTTTCGTCCGTAAATATTTGTATTGTGCTTGTATCCTCGTTATTATCCGTAAGTATGGAGGTCGTTTCTGCGGGGTGAAGCCATGTTTAACTCTCGTGTCGTGGTCGATCATTGCTTCTTCCTTCCTGCTTCCTCTGGTGAGTTGGTACATTTGAACTATTCCTCTATTTTAATGGCTATGAGAGTAGATCCTGTGAGTATGGATAGGGCTTCATTCGACACCGTGCGGTAAGCCTTTTTCCATTTTGATATTTATTTGTATTTGAACTTTGACTAACTTTAGTTTATAGCTAGCTTTGTGTAAGACATTCCCCCATACTGGTGCTCTATATAGGAGGTGGAGTAAACTACCTCCTGTTTATATTGTTTTCAGGGCTGTGTGGTTTAACCCGCAGTTTAGCTCAGCCGAACTGGATACTGCGAAAATCAGTTTTGTGCCTTTTATAGTAATGAAGTTTATAAGTTCCCTGAATGTTAGTTTGCAGTCTATTAATATACACAAGTATTTAAATCTGTGCACTTGCTCAAGAGGTTTATTATTCAGGTAATTTTTAAGTTCCTTTTGTTGTTTTCGTCTATGTCTCGTCATTAGCATTTGTACTGACTGATGGAACAGAATACGCAGAACGTGACGTCATAACTCGGTTCTGTATTTTGGCATGAAAAATGTGAAATGGAGAAGAAATGGTAGTAGCGAAAACATAATTTAATAAATGTGCTCATATTCGATAATATAACTGGCACTTTGATACCAGATATTGATGTTGGTATTGCAAACATAGTGAGTGTACTTTATTTCTGTTGCTAGGACTAGCGGCTTGGGGCTGGTTAAAGAATTACTGCCTCTGTAATGCATTATTTTAGACAAATACGGTACAGTGCAGATATTTGTAAATCCAAATGTTCAGAACAGTGGCCTGTAGTGATTACACATCTTCATGCAGTTTCGACTGTAGCCAGTGGTTCCTACGAATTGGGACGAGAACAGGTGACAGTCCTTCAGTAACGTGTTGCATTTTATGACCACAAAAACTATTTATACTCTATTAAGCTAAACTTTTATCATTTCTTTACGCATTTAGAAGTAATTGTACATTTTTATTACTGGTATTTAAATGTTCTTGGGACCAAGTACGCAGTTTATACTGAAAATGTACTCCAGTGTTTGTGACGGGTTTATTTGACTGAACCGATAAGACATCTGAATTTTACAGTAAACTGTGTGGGCAAGGTGTATTGGTTTTGGCAGTTCCAACATGTGGTACTGTGCTTTGAGACAATCAAATGTGACCGGACTGGTCTGTCTGAGGACAGTGCAACTGTTTTTAGTTAGTTTACGAATATTTATTATGAGAACTTCGGGCGGAGGACATGTAATTGTAGGAAGGAAGAGAGTGTAATGAGAGTGTGAATAACTGTACAGCAGAAGTGACAGAAATACACAGAGAATGAGACCAATTTCACGCAAGACCAATAAAGGATCACCCTGAACAATATACTACAAACAAGCTGTAAACTGGAACAGAATTGATGCCACCGGTTTAATACATTCAGTTCACCGCACAAATGTATTTCACAAGTGCATACATTTACTGTCACGACATATCATTAATTGAAATGGTAATGTTAATGTGAATGTAAAATTTTGACTTGAATTAATAGCTATTAAACATAAAATATAATATATTTTATATTTCATTTCAGACCACCGATGATTAATTAGCAATATAAAACCCCCAAAAAATCAAACAAATATACAATATTATGCTATTTATATTATTTTACATATGTTTTAATATATCTCTAAGTGGTATGGGATCTTACACTACATTATTGCTCTGCCTGTACCTTAAGTTTAGTTTCTGTAAGATGGCCAGATGATGGTCGGCAAGACCGTAACATGTTCACATTAAAAGTAAGGAAATCTAAGAACTAGATATATTGTTGTGTTTGACGGAAGCTATAAATAATTTGTTTATCCTGTAACTCACTAAACACAATTGGATGTCCTCTATAAAAATTACCTGCCAATACAGTCGGTAGAAGAACAAAACACTGTTCTCACATCAACACTTGCCATACAAACAGCAGAACAACAAAACACTGTTCCCACATTAACACTTGCCATACAAACAGCAGAACAACAAATCATTATTCACACATCAACACTTGCCATACAAACAGCAGAACAACAAACCACCGTTCTCACATCAACACTTACCATACAAACAGCAGTACAACAAAATAATGTTCTCACATCAACACTTGCCATACAAACAGCAGAACAACAAAACACTGTTCTTACATCAACACTTTCCATACAAACAGCAGAAAAACAAAACACTGTTCTTACATCAACACTTGCCATACAAACAGCAGAAAAATAAACACTATTCTCACATCAACACTTGAAATACAAACAGCAGAACAACAAGACACTTTTCTCACATCAACACTTGAAATACAAACAGCAGAACAACAAAACACTGTTCTCATATCAACACTTTCCATACAAACAGCAGAAAAACAAAACACTGTTCTTACATCAACACTTGTCATACAAACAGCAGAAAAATAAACACTATTCTCACATCAACACTTGAAATACAAACAGCAGAACAACAAGACACTTTTCTCACATCAACACTTGCCATACAAACAGCAGAACAACAAAACACTGTTCTCATATCAACACTTGCCATACAAACAGCAGTACAACAAAACACTTTTATCACATCAACAATTGCCATACAAACAGCAGAACAACAAGACACTGTTCTCACATCAACACTTGCCAAACAAACAGTAGACATCAAACACATTTCACATAACGTTCAGTTTTGTGTTCAACTGATTGAAATCAGTTTTATAACAATGAATTTAACGAGTCCAGTTCAACTGATTAGGTTGATGGCTCATGAAAGGGTCTTCTTTTCAACCATTCCTGTCAATGTAAACTGTCTGCTGGACACTGAGAGTTTATCGTATTAAAGGGCATAACAAACACTGGCTGCTTTCCTTACCTGATAATAAAGCTACTCAATACACACTGGGAAGCACTATCTGCGGTGACTTCTGCAGTACGAAAATCATCTTTGAGTTTCTTCGTTGTGGTTGTTTAATAAGGTGAAAATTCAAATTTACACAATCAATTGCATATACACTGTAAACCTAAAAGGTAAAATATTAAAAGACGACATTTTAACTACTCATGTTATTATTCTAGGTAGTTCCTGCTATACAAAAGGAAACCAAACGACATAAACTCCCAACTGGTTTGTAAATGAATACTGCCACCGGGTGACAATCCTATTGCAGTTTATAACTTTTTCCTTAAGCTTTGTATAACCTTCTCTACAACTTGATGAACTGCCATCAGTATTGTTGGTAAGGGTGTTTCGCTCCCTTACAGCAGTCTTGGGGGCTACGTCATACGAATCTTCAGCCTTTTTCCCCATATATGTAATGAGAAAATAGGAGGAAATTTGGCAGAGCCATCTACTATGTGAATTTGGAACTATATGTAACCAGGACGTGCCGCGCTCTATCGGACGTACGTGTAACTATAACAGTAGTCCAGCATCGCGTCGATGTTAAAACACTCAGTGCAGACAGGTACAGTGCCAAGTAATGACAACACACAACGATGGGCCAAAGTGGAGCAGAGAAATAACTCTGCCCTGTCCGTAACCTCGGTGCTGGATGTGGTTGGGAGGTCGACGCCACGCCCCGGCCGCTTTACCCTCTGGAAAAGAGACCATTGTAAAGAAGCCGGTTGGGCTCCAGGACCGGTATGTACGGGTGCGGTAAATCTTTCATCGGGTTTCTATCCCCGGACCGTGCATCTCCTAGCAAGTACCTATACCGACTGAGCTAACACTGCCCACAAATGAGGCAGGTACCAGGAATGAACGTCAACAAATTGGGGGACTGTGTAAAGGTAAACAATCCCATTACAGCGCTGGACAGACCGTGAGGTTTCCAGGAGTTTGAGGATCCCAAACATTAAGACAATCGACAAATGAAGGTGGTAAGGTTGTCAGAGCTACGCACCGGCCGCCTTTACCCCCGGGAAATATTTCTGGTACTCACTTTTGTTAGAGGCTGAGAAAACCCCAGAGACACAGTGCGGTTAAAAGGATTGTGTCAATGAAAAATTCCAATGGTACCACCGGGAATCGAACCCGCGAACCTCCGGCTTGTAGCGCAGTGCCTCAACCATCTGCGCCACTGCGTGCCACTGACGGTACAGCTGTGACTGTCCATGACATGACGGTGTAGAGGGGCAGAGGAGGTATCTTTCTGTTATTCTTAACAATGGAACAACATGAGTGACTTGACAGCCTTACACTACGTGTGAGTAGCACTGTCGGTAATTATTGGGTAAAGGCTGAGTGGGCCCCAGGGAGAGTATAGGTATTTCTGGAGATTTGGAAAGCAGACAGCCCAGCCTACAGCCCCGTCCCTACCAGACTGCCTGACATTGGTACACAGATTGTATTTGTATTGTACATTTTTATGCTGTGCTAAGCACCTCGTACAGTCCCGTTTTGTGTCCATATTTATATAACATTTTAGGTAGAAAGATAATATTAATATGAATCTAGCAAACAGGATTCGCGAGCGTGGACCATGTTCATTCATGTAGCGTCCACGGATAGGAAGTTTTAAACACTCAATTTAACATACAGGTTCCAAAATCAGCGGGGCTTCTTTATTGACTACTAAGATATCCAGTCTCTTTAGAAGAACTAAATTCTGAGGAGCTGGCTTATTTAATTGATGTGAAATGCAATTCGCTCTCCAAACACTACCAACAGTCCCTTCATGTATATCTCAGCTCTCGGTGCGTTTTTCTGAAAGTCGAAGTGAAGCATTTCTACATCACTTCAGTTGAGACATTTCGATATGTTAGCAGTACCGACATACTGCTCAGAAGCTGATGGTTACTCAGCCCATAAAAAATCTGCCGTCTCCCACGCAACGCCACGTGTCTTGACGCCCATCCAGTCCCTGCTCTAATTCACCTCATTACGCGCGTTGCCAAATATCGGCACTCAGCTTTCCGGAAGGGTCTTATTATTTCGCATCTTCGGAACAATAATATGTGCGCTGTCGCTTATATTGCGTGCTACATGTCCGGCTCGTCATGGTTTTACTCCAATTTAAATCCTTATTGTGCATTATTGCTTTGGCGGGGAGAAATTAAGAGAGCACTTGGAAGACCAAGTAGGAGATGGGAAGATAAAATTAGCCTAAAATTAGGCTGGGAAATTAACTTCTGGATTAATTATTCTGGCCGACGATAAGAACAAGTCGTGCGCTGTTGTGGGAGCGGTGATGAACTTTCGGTTTCCATGACAGCTGGCAGTTTTTTATGAAACCACCAGTGGGCTGATGAAGGGACTGTTCTGAGTAGAGAGTGTGACGACGTGTCAGAGCAGTGGCGACGGTGGCGACAGTAAGCAGCAGAGCTTTCGTCAGTTGAAGTAACCACAAAAAAAGTACGTCACGGGAAGAAGTCTGTTGACAGCCTGCAGATGGTATCACGTGTTTCCGTTAAGTTATTCATTGGTAAAACATGGTTCAGCTGATTTCAATCAATAACACGCAACTAGCCCGCCCTTACATTGTTACCCACACCTAGAGGCACCTTATACATTCGTTGCATTATTTGGCCTGAACCGGCCGTCCGGTGTCACATTCACCACACACTGCAATTGTTACAGTTTGGCAAACATTAGTTCCCTTAAATTAATGAAGCTTGCGAGGGAACACACACATGCTTAAAAATATTTTGCTGGAAACCCCCAACGAAAAACAGCATTTCGAAATGCACAAGTCTTCGAAATTTTCCAAATAAATTTTATCTTATTAATAATATTAATTATATATCAACAAGGAGATCAACCCTCTAAAGCACAGTGGTCACTATATGTACCGCACAGTGGTCACTATATGTACCAAACAGTGGTCACTATTTGTACCTCACAGTGGTCACTATATATACCGCACAGTGGTCACTATATGTACCGCACAGTGGTCACTATATGTACCGCACAGTTTAACATTCAGCAATTCTACATTCTGCCCACACAGTGTATTTATGTTTTTTGTGTGGATCTGAGAGCAAACAGCCATTGTTTCCCTATACAGCATTAACTGACTGGTTTTTACAAGAGAGACGAAGTGTGTTTACTGCGCGGTACGGAATGCGTCTTTATATATAATTCAGATAATTAATAGTTATGAAAGCGTATTAGAAACCGCACAGTTTTACAGCAAACATAAATGTCTGTGTGACTTTAAATCGCCCCGAAAAGGATTTCGGCCAGCGACGGATTTTTGCACACGGCAATTCGTGTCCATTGGCCAAGAACTGCGAATAATTTATTAATCGGTTTATCAACCTATAAATTTTCAAGGACAGTCCTCCTACACGGATTTAGTTCTGTGTTCATTCCTCACCAATAAAATACAGAAAGATCAAAAACTGGAATTAGCGGAGTTCATAAAAAAATTGAAAATTAAGCATGCAAAATAATTTACTTGCTGTGTGACCAGCCACGTGGCTGCATATGACGCCGTTCTTATGAAGACCGGGGAATGAACATTTGCTGCTTGGTTAGAGGTATGAAGCAAGGGTGGAATGTCGATTAGAGGGTAGAAGCGGAAATCGAGTTTTAGACAGAAAGACACTTACCCTCATTTCGTCCTGTACAAACCTCACATGAAGTGACGCGCCACTGAACTCTCTTTTAACGTTGAATCTATCAGCTAAGGTGTTGGCACGAATGTAATCCTCGGAAGACCAATATTAACCGGCATATTATTTAAATTCACAGTATACAAAATACAATGCACTTTTGTGGGAAAGTCACGGAAATTTTAAATGTCGAAACTTGTGGTACATGAAGTACAATTTTGATTTACCAGGACTAAGAATAAACAGAGTTACAGATTTACTTGCTTGACTTGGTTCTGCACAGCGTATAGTACTGTCTGGCAGCACTGGCCTTACAGCTAAACAGCCCTACTATTATTACTATTTGAACCAGTGGAGAATGATAAATTAGAACAATTTTCATTTGCCTCTTCAAAATTTTGCTTCAAATTTATACGCCTGAATAAAACCACACCTAATCATCCACACTTAAACTTTCACGTATTAACTATCAACAAACTGACCCACACGACAACCTGTAAGATAATTTCATATTAGTGGATATTTACCACATTTTCTGCGCAGGTATATTTCTTTGGCATCCACAAAACATTCTGCCTGTACTGTAACACATTTAGAGACACACCGGCTGAGGGGCGCTAAGAAAAGTACAAATTAAAAGCAGGAGACATATACACAGTTCTGTTCTGTGCGGTCTGTAAAAATCAGTGACAAAAAAACATACACACACTCAGTTGGACTTTCCTGGACGAAGTATCGGACGGTCGCATTTACAGCTGCCTGAAAACACACAACAATCACAAGACAGAGTTATACATGCCGTCAGAGGAATTCGAACCCGCAATCCCGGCAAGCAAGTGGCCGCAGAGTGACGCCTCAGAGCAATCTGATATGCAAACACAAAATGCTGTACGAATCTTAACAGACGGTAACAGACGTGATATTTCTGTGTGTACTGTGCATGTGTATGTGTGTCATACAGTGCTGCAGTGCACAGACATTTCAATGTGTTGTAATTGGTTCTGTACTGGACGTTATTTTGGATATATATATATATATATAAAACCAAACGCATACAGATAAACGTCGCTTAACGACGGGCGTACATTATGACAAATGCGTCGTTAGGCGATTTCGTCGTTGTGCGAACGTCATAGAGTGTACTTACAAAAACCTCGACAGTACAGTATAGCCTACTGCACAACTAGGCTATATGGTATAGCCTATTGCTGCTATGCTACAAACCTGTACAGCATGTTACTGTACTGAAAACTGTAGGCAATTGAAACGCAGTGGTGAGTATTAGAATATTATATTGTAATATTATGGGACCACCGTCATATATGCGGTCCTTTATTGACCGAAACGTCTTTATGTTACACATGACTCTAATAAATATTCTGGATTTTTTAACGTGTATATATATATATGTATATGTATGTATGTATGTATGTATATATGTATGTATGTATGTATGTATGTATATATGTATGTATGTATGTATGTATGTATGTATGTATGTATGTATGTATGTATGTATGTATGTATGTATGTATGTAT
>Ga0268261_10001614_pt1 | contig 15674 bp, 2 predicted proteins | sample TergutNc150P1_FD_190353 | JGI IMG/M metagenome (GOLD analysis project Ga0268261, IMG submission 190353) | Nasutitermes corniger P1 segment gut microbial community from laboratory colony in Florida, USA - Nc150 P1 (SPAdes) (version 2) | ecosystem: Host-associated > Arthropoda: Insects > Digestive... | reverse complement strand
AGAATGGTTGCTCCATATATATATGACATTAGTCGCCTAAAGGTTAATAATTTAACCCTTATCCTGCTAACGTGGAGAAAATGGTGAGCTCTTATAATGCCAGCAAATAGCAGATGGGATTTAATTCAGGCTTTTAAGGGTTTAAATGAGGAAAGGATAAATTCACCGCGCTTCGGAGATTTGTAGAAAATGATAACCTTAATGCTACGTAGAATAAACAACGTAGAGGAAACTGGTTTTAAAAAAAAAGTACGGAAGAAAACCGTTACTATCCCGCCTCTGTACGCGATGAGTGATTACAGGCGCTAGGACGGAAAAATCGATGTGCCTGAATGTCCCTGGCCCGCCATGTCGCTCCCCTACGCCGTCACGTACGAAGCCTGATCCTTCTTCTGACGACAGAGAAAGAGGGAGAGAGAGAGAGAGAGAGAGAGACAGTGATCGCATTGGTAGCCCCTGTGTTTCGGACTGATCCGCACAACAAAAGAGACGTTTGGTTTGCCTGCGGGCCCAGGGATGACTTAATGGTACCCAACATGATGACGTGACTTTCTAGGCGGATGTTCACGGCATTAATAGCTTAGGCAGTAAAGTGACTATTTGCGTTCTGGACGATTGGCCTTCTGTATACGGTAGGGGCCGGGGTGGTTTAGTGTATTGATCAGGCTCTGGGCTTGGTAGTTTGGGTTCGATTCCTATTCGGAGCCAAGGTAGCACTTTCAGTGTGTTGAGTAGGCTACGGATTGGACACCCAGAGAACAGAGATCTGGTTCGTGGCGGGAGGCCAATCCGACATCGTGTTCAGTGAGTATGTGGAGGGAATGTGACCACTCACTTCCACTCCCCCGTACGTTGTCATATCTATTGGATATGTACACGTAGCTGGTCGGGCCACAGAGGCGGTTTGGACACTATGGAGACTAGAGGAAACCGTGATTGTGCCAGAAATCGACCCTTCATTAGTCATTGTACTAACCGCTGTACTTCCTTCCATGTGACAGTGGAAATATAATTGTGTTTAGGAATTTTGAGTGTTCCACGTAATGTCTTCACCATGCAAGGTTTGTGTAGCAGTAATGCTCTAGACTTGTACAGACGGTCCTGCACTTTCGGACGCTTGACTTCCATGCCTTAGAAATTCTCACTCCAAATTCGTCTTTCGTACGCCGAATTTATACTTTTGTACACTGAATTTGTACTTTCGTACACGGCTGACGAACAAACATTTCGAGCCGTCGCACAGTGGCACAGTCCCGAACTGTATATTGTGTCTACAAAATTCTGGAAAAAGTACGTGAGATAACTAGAATTTTTGGTAAGAAATAATTTTAGAAATTTTATTTGCATTTATATTTTGTAACCCAACCGACAACTTTGATGATGGGGACGATAGGGTTTTCATGGTGGTTGATTTTGGTGAGGCCGCGTCTTGGTTGTTGTTGTGGTTGGCAATCCTGGCCACTTAAACTATGAACGCAGTCTGGTGGGAGAAAGTTAAGCTACATCGTAGTGGTGGCGATACGTACCCATGGTGTTCATTGATATGGACGTTGTGCCGTGAAGTAACGTATAAAAATGTTTTGAACAACGTTGCTTAGTTTACCAATGGCGTGGGACGTATGAGTTTCATTGGGCATCCCTTATGTAGCCATCAGAAGTGTGGAGGATATTCGCTCGTGTGATGGCGGGAACGTTTAACAGTTACCTTTGGTTGAATTCATGCATGAATGTACCGTAATGGTTGGCACAACTGTTTTGTTGGTTGCCCATAATTGGGGATATTTATGTACTTCTGAGCAATGGGAATAGAATGCCGCTTGTAATTTATATATAAGATTGTTGGACTTTCATATGCGTTTTCACGAATTATGTACGAAAGTCGGGGACTGCCTGTATTTGGATGACGTCTCGTTTTCACGAATTATGTACGAAAGTAGGGGACTGCCTGTATTTGGATGACGTCTCGTTTGGCCTTTCGTGTGTTTTGCCATTCCCGCCAGATAAATGGTAGGGTGGTACTTTCATTAGCACCCCTTCGATATCTTTTCAACTTTGTTAGGCCTGCAGCCATTCAACTTTCTGTAGTCTGAGGCACTTACATCATTGTAAAATAAACCACACAATAACTGCAGAATGTGTATTCGTCAGAGAATGAAATTCCATGCTCTGTAAGCAGAGCGTGGAAGCATAAACTTTTAAAATCTGGTTCAAAACGTTTTAGTGCGTTTGTAAACATTTACTGTCTTATAAAATGAAAAGTGTATCTTTGAGACGGTGTAACCAGCCAAGTGCTGCTGACTGATGAAACTGTAAAGAGCTGACTGATGAAACTGTAAAGACCGAGGATGTGATCTGCAGCCTGGCCAGAGTTGTTACACACCTCCGGGGGTGCATGTGTGCAATGTTAGAACGACGAATAGTATTGGAGACTGAAAAAAAGAGCTCATACTTGATGCCATGCCATTTTATGCACCACATATTTACTTGTCGCCCTGAATTGAAGACTGTGCAGTGACGAGCCTATATCTAATTGCCAGAACTATGGCGTATAGTTTATTTATAAAGTATCCGGTATATTCTCTTCAACTGATGTATTTAAGAGTTGTGGTCCTTTTAAATTTGAACATTCAAACCTGTTTGAGGATTATATTGCATACATTGAACTGCAGAAACTACTAAACCAGTAATGAAACATCACAGTAAGTAGATTAATTTTTCTTAAATTTGTATGCATGCGTTCAAAGGCAGTGGCAAGTGCAGTTATTAAAGTAGTGTACAGAATGTGACAGTTTTAGTTCTTGCAGTTTGTTATAGTTTAGGATATTATGATTTTCAGGTTGTGGTGACTTGCTGGAGGCAGCAGATGAAAACCAGAGCTGTGATGGATATGACAGTGTGAGGGAGCAGTGTTTGTTTCTCCTGAAAGAGCTCGTGTCACAGGCTGATGAGGTAGCACAGCAGAGACAGAAATGTCCACAGCAGATGGAGGGGGGTCCTCTGTGGTGTAGACTGCCGGTCACCAAGGTGTCTGAAGCCTTGCAATTTTGCAGAAGTAGTACCAACAGTGCCTTGGCTGAGAACAAGCAGTCCAGCACAAAGCAATACACAGCATGTGACAGCCATCACTCATCTGCAGATGAACCTGATTTAATCCAAGACCCAGCAAATGAAAGCAGATTGAAAGAAATGGGTGCTTCCTCTAGCGTTCTACCACTGTACCCCTCTCCTCCAGATAGCTTTGCTGAAGAATCCACTCCACCACCCGTGTTCCAAGGTCACAAGACCATGACTGTTGATCCGTCACTGCCGAGTACTCCTGATGATAGTTCAGAAGACTCACCTTTGGGGGAAGATTCTGTCCTCCTGTTTACACCCACTTGCATGAAAGTTCCAGGTTCCCTTTCTGTTGCATCTGTAACCTCTCCTTCAGATACTGTCTTAGAACCTCTCAGCATGTCTCCTTGTCCTAAAACTTCTTGTTCAAATTATTCATCTCTGAAAGGCAACAAGCATGACCCAGCAAGTTCATTGCTAATGGTCAAACAGAAGCCACAACATCCATCCACCATCACATTACCTACACCACAGAGATTCCTGTTCCAGTTGGAGCCTGTTCACCTGATTAAAATGTCAGATGGACAAAAGCTGTTTGCATGTGACATATGCTCTGGAGTGTACCAGCGTTCCTTCAGCCTAAAAAGACACTTCCTTCGAACTCATATCAATCATCAGTATCTCACTGAGCGTGATATCTCTAATTGTTGTATCATTGTCAGTGAAAGATTTGCCAAAGAAAACCCATCAGGTTCATCTTTTGAGAGGAAAAATGTTGCAGTGGGCACAGACGTAGATGAAACACAGGGATCTGACAATGTCACAAAGAACTTGAACACTGACAAATGCTCAACAGTAAATTCCATAGTAGAAAATGATGTGATTTTTCCTAATTTATACTGTTGTCATTCATGTAGTGTTTGTTTTGATTCTAAGGAAGAACTAAGATGCCACTTATCCACATACAAGCATGCTGCAGCAACAAGCAAGGAAAAAACAGCAACCAAGCCTATAAGTTGTAGTCAGAAAGCACGCAGCAAGTCACTTCCAAATCTCAAGAAAGGGAATAAAGTGAGGGACAGGTCAATGTCTGCCAGCAGCCAGGAGCTGTCATCTTTGGCGCTAGTTCCTAATGCACATGGGCAGTCAATGTGTGAATCAGCCATCTTATCACTAGGCCATATCTCAAAACAAATAACGCTCAGTCAGATGTCATCATTTGTTGTACCTGATCAGTCATTGGTAAATTCTGGTTTGCCAAAATCAACAGCTAGCCTTTCATCAAAGTCTTTTGTATCTGGCCATTCTTCAAAGCATCTACCATCTAGCCATATTTCAAAGTGTGATCATTCATCAGAATCTTCAAATCCTGATTGTTCTCTAAAACACATACCATCAAACCATTTATTGAAACCTATATCTTCAGGACATTTATCAAAACCCTCTTCACCTGGCCATTCTTCTAAGTCCTCTTCATATGGCCACTCATCAAAGTTCTCTTTCTCCTGCAATTCAACAAATCCTTCATCAGGTCATTCATTAAAGCAGGCACTGCCAATCCATTCTTCAAACCTTGCCAGGCCTGAATTTATTTCTTCTGCTATCACAAAGCTTACAGTCCCTGACCAGTTGTCAGGACCTGTGATATCTAAGCAGTCTTCTGCAAACATTGGCCATTTTTCAAAGCCTTTATCTAATGAAAAATTACTGAAATCTTCAGAGCGAGGTCAAGTTCTGTGTCTGTACTGTGACAAGTCATTCTCCACTCCAACACTGCATAAGCGTCATGTGTCCCGGACTCATCCTCACGCACAGCCGACTTTACAGAACAAGACACCCCCTCATAAATGTGCTTACTGCATTAAACCTGGTGGCACATTTAGAGAGTTGCCTCTGCTTGTTCAACACTTACTTGCCACCCACCCAGACCTCTACCATGTTTGTACTAGCTGTGAACTCAGGTTTGACTCTAAGCAAGCCTTGGACCATCATCAAACCTTAGTTCATCACGTTGACTGCCGGTGGAATTCAGTATGCACGACCGTGCCTTCGCCACCCTCATCACAGACACTGACATCGGATGTCAACATTGCAGGAAAATCATCCCAGTCTGTTCCTGAGTTAGGGGATGAAAGCAAGGGGCAGACATCTGTTGAAGGGGGTGTAGATTTGCTTGGGTCAGGTGGAGAGTTCCTGTACACTTGCAGTGTCTGTCATCAAGTATTCAATGACTATGTTGCAATGTGTCGTCATCACCGACAGGTGCACAAGGGAAAGCGAAGTCTAAATTCTGCAGTGCAGGGTGTTGGGAGTCCTGCTTCAGTGTTAGACAACAGGAGTCAGAGTCCCTGTGTGGTACCTGAGAAAGGGTCAAAGGACCAGGTTCAAGATAAAAAGGATCCTGAGGGTAATGTTGTTGAACAAGGGGCAACATCAGATGTTATGAGCATGAAACCTGTAAATTCTAAAATATGTAGAGCATCTGAGAGTGAGATTGAAACAAATGCCAGTAAGCTGTCATATGAAAGACAGGGCCTTGAGACAAAGGACTTTGTATCAGAAACAGTAAAAGAAATTCATCACACCACTGACCTAAACAAGACAGAACCAAAGGATGAAATCACTAATGTTGCCAAGGGCAGGTCTGAAGAGCATGTTGATTTCACTGCCTTCCCCTCTATTGATGCTGGTGAAGGAATGGCCAGTTCCCCTGGAGTTCCTCATTGTACTGCTCAGTTTCCCTTGTTTGGTAGCAACACAGATCAAGTAGATGTGCTCTCAAGTTGTGCAGATAAATGTGTTTCACGTTGTGTGGATGTTAGTAGCATTGTTTCATGTACTGCAGACAAAATTGTCCCCCACACAAACAGCTCTGAATTCACGGTTCGGACTACAGAGTGTAGTGATAAAGTTTCTGCGTATGAAGGTAATGATTTTGCTCAGAAAAGTGGTTCAAATCCTAAAGTGTTTGGGACTCTTGATGTTAAAACTACAAGTGACCATGTTTTGAATAAACAGAAAGACAGCTGTGTTTTAAAACCCCCCTTAAAGTCTGTGTTTGAGGATATTTCAGACCAATCAGAGGACAGTGTTGATCTAAATAAGTCTGAAACCTCAATGTGTGTAGAGCCAAGTTCAAAAATTTCTTTTGTTGGCGCTGTAGACCATGTGAAGACAGTGGCAGTGCATAAATGTGTGAACTTGAATTTAGTATTAAACCACAGCTTAGGATCTGAGAATTCAGCAGCAGGTAAAACTTCTGACTGTATTGTAGACAGTTGTGAAGCCCCAACAACTGGTACATTATGGCCTTTTAAAACTTGTTCAGAGTCTTCACTGGCAGACACCTCAGTTTCTTCACATAGAGTGAGTCCTGTGTCGACATTTACAATTTCAGATCCTGCAGAAGCCAAGCCTAATTGTTCGATACCTGGAATGTCAGGCCCTTTAGAAGCATGTCCTGATACATTACAGCTGCAGACTCCAGTCTCTGTGGATGAAAAATCAGAAATCTCAACTGATGTTGTTTCAGACTCTAAAGATAATACAAAATTTATAACTGTGGTACCTGAGGCCTTAGAATATGCAACAGAAAGTTGTCAGTATTCCACGGAGGAAAGTTTTCATAGTTTGGTGGCTGAAACCAAAATTTGTAAATTTTCTTTTGCTGAAGCAGGCCATGTATTAGAAAACTCCATATTACCAGGTGAAACATCTGAAGTATCTTCAGACCATAGAGAAATCAGCTGTAATTCTCCATCAGATGAAACTCAAAATATTTTGGAAGAATGTTCAGATGCAGTATTAAAAAAGGCATCAGATTCTGTGGACGACAACAGTGAGTCTTCATTAGGTGCAATTTCAGATCATACAGCACCTGTGGTATGTGATCCAAATGATTCTGTGAAGCCTTCATTATCTATAATTTTAAATCCTGTGGAGTCTTTGGTTGAATCTTCATTAACTGAGACATTAGAAACTTTGGAACAAGCTGCTTCTTTCCCATTAACTGAACATTCAGACTTCACAGTAGGAAGTGATAAACACTCTTCAAACCCTACTGAAGAATGTGATAAATCTATGTTGCCTGACAGTTTGCACTCCACTGAGTGGCCCTCCAAGGTTTCGTTGGTTGACACGTCAGATTCCATGGAAGAAGAAAGCTCTGAATTTTCACTAGCTGAAACAGCAGGTACCATAGGGAGTGATGATCCTTCATTAACTGAAATTTCGGATTCTCTGCTGTCATGTTCTGAACAAAAGTTTTCTGAAGAAAGAAACACAGATGAGAGCACTGTATTATCATTAGGTGATGTTGCAGATGACATGGAAAGCAACTCTGAGCCTTCGTTAGGTGAAACTTCAAATTTCACACAAGAAGGTACAGGTTCGGTGGAGGTGGCGTCAAGCAAACCTCACTCATCTGCAGAGAGTTTTAAAGTTTCATTAACTGAGAGAATTGATTCACTGGAGGGAAATTTGAAAACTGATTTAACTGAATCATCTTATTCTTTGGAAGAAAACTTTCAGTCTCCCTTAATTGAAAGTTCTGAAGAAGTCGTGGAACCCTTATTGATAGAAACTTCCGTGGAGCAAAATTATTTTCATGCAGAGAAAGGGAGTTTAGATTCTATGGAAGAGGATACAGAATGTGCATCAGCTGAAACTACAGATCTTATGGAGGAAATACCAAAATCTTTATCACCAGAAATTGTAGATCTTGTGGAAGAGAATTCAGAATCAAGAAAGGAAATTTCAGATTCTCTGGAGGAAAATTCAAAATCTGCATTACCAGAGAGTTCAGGTTCTGTAGAGGTTCCAATGTCTCTGGATTCAGTGGATGAAGAATCAAAATCTATATCAGTGGAGAGTTTTGATTCAGTGAAAGAGAATTGTAAGTGTGAATTGACAGGAAGTTCAGGTTTGTTAGAGAAAGATTCAAAATCTCTACTTACAGATAATTTAGATTCTGTGAAAGAAGAACTCAGACTTGTGTCAACAGAGGTTTCTGATTCATTAGAAGAAAATTACAAAGCTGCATTGACAGAAGTTTGTGAACCAGTAAGAGAAAATACACAGTCTTTATTGTCACCAAGCACATATTCCATAGAGACAGGCTCAAAACTTCTGTCACGTGTAAGAGAAGCAGATTCTGTTGCTCTACCAGAAACTTCAGTTGGTGTTCAAGCAAAATCAAAGTCTGCATTATGTGTAACACAAGGCGAAGGTGAAAGTGTTTCAAGCCGCACACTTCGAAGTAGCTCGGCTCTCTTAACAAAGATCTTTGACCCTACAGAAGAAAATGATACTATACCTCTCCATCAGCGTTTGCTGCTAAACAAGAGTGAAGCTGTGATAAATGATCAAGCTGCAGGAAGTGGACGCATGTTGCGGAAGAGCTCAGTAGTTTCAGCAGCAAAACCTGTAGAAGTTGCGTTGAACTTAAATGACGAAACCAAGGGAGATGGTAACCGGGCCATAAGGCGCAGTGCTGTACATAAAAATGATGAGTCATCAGTTGATCAAGAAGTGACTGGTGATGTGGAATCTGGGGTACCAAAATCCCGCGCAAAGGCCAGTACGGCTGCAGTGCGCCGCACACGCCTACGTAAATTTAGTCGGCGAGTGAAGGGAGATCTGGTACAGGAAGAACAGCACTTAGACCCAGAGACACTCTTTTATTGCCAAATTGCGGGAAACATTCAGGAGAACCTGCTGCACCACTTGGACGGAAAGCTGGAGCATGAATTGGCAGAAAAATCACAAAATTTAAGTAGTACATCCCTCTCACAGCCCCTCACATCTGTCACTACAAGTCGTGAAGAGAAACATAGTCGTCATCATCATCGGACACCGTGGGAGAAATTTAACTTTCCAAAAAAGTATGATGGCCGTTGTAGGGAGGGAACAGTATGCCTTGCTTCTTATATAAAGGACATGTCCCACCTAGACATCTCTACACAGCTTACAATGCAGCAGAACTTAAAGCGTCTCAGTGCAGCTCCTGCTGTCACCCGGAGTTTGGTGGATGTATCAGCTGAAATTTCAAAGGATGATATAATTGGCTTCTCAAGGGGGCTGTGCCTTAGTGCTAAAGTATGTGCAGATAGGAGGAGGTCTTTACGTTCTGCAGCAAATCGTGGACGAGACGTACTGCCGGCAGCTCCAGGAGGTGCTGCATCTACCTTTACTGCTAGGTATAAAAATTACAGATTTATTTTATCTTCCACACACAATGAAATAGATCAAAACTGCACCATATTCTGAGTCACCACACTGTAAGAAGTACTCAGAAATGCTAATTGTTTTCTGCCTTCACTTACATTTTCTATCTGTCTTGTAGTACTGTACTTGTATGTTGGAAGGTCATTTTATGATGCTTTAACCTTTAAGAACCGTGCGTCCTATATATAGGACGGGCGTACCGCTACCCTCCAGATGTTGCATTATATATATTTTTTTCAGCAACTATAAGTATTGAGTATTTTAAACATGCTGCACACTCTCCATTTTTCTCTTCAAAATGCCGTTTATTTCATAATGCTACCTTTTTTGGTTCCTATATTATTCACATTTTACATACAGGTGTGCTAAAATTTAAATGTAAAACTCTGGTGCCAAAAGGTTAATAGGTTGGATGACATAGGAGCAGTATCCTGTTTACATATTGGCTTCATTTTCTGTGTTGCCATAGCAGGAAATGATATAATGCAACAAAGGGTAAAATCTGTGTTTCTCAGATAAGTATTCTCCCCAACAGTTCATGTTCAGGTATTTTCATTTTCTTTAGTTCAGTTACCACCTCAGCGAATCATTACCTCAATTTTCATTGTACACTTTGATATTCCATTTTCCTCTCCACCTACTTTTCCCCTCATTTTTGTTCTTTAATGGATAGTGTCTCATGTGCATGCTCCAACCCCAAAATAGAATTACTGTGCCATTGCCAGGGATCCAGGAGGCAGATAGGTCAATATAATATCACTGGATGCATTAAAAAAAATCCGCAATTATAAAGACTTAGAAGTGATAATTGGTAAGAACCTTTCCTGATTAAGATTGTGGATTTGCATGGCTTTGAAGGTTTGGTAGATAGGTAACTCTGGACCAAAATGTGCATTGTCACATCCCAGAAAACAGGAATCTTCAAATGGTGTTTCATTTTTCTGAACTGGAGCATGATGTGTTTGCAGCACATCTCTGAAACGTTGGTCCTCAGCTGATGATGTGATGGAGCTGAGTGGAGAGTGGGTACGACCTCGGACCTACGTCTGTGCAGCGTGTGGGGTTATGTTCACTGATCTGTGGGATTTGGAGGACCATAAATACAACCAGCACCCGAATGTGTGGTGCACACATTATGAGTTTGAGCAGGCAGATCTTGAGCAGGCTCTTGATACCAGGTGCCATATCACTGCAATGTGACTATTATTGAAGCTCATGAACTAAGCATTTTGGTATTTAGGACTTAAGTTTTGACCAGTGGGAATGAAATTTCCTGCTTCTACTGCCTACTTGCAGTTGAGGTGAGCTGGCTAAAGCATGAAATTTTATGGTGTGTGGAGGAGGTGTCTGGTTCAGATTGTGGGTGGGATTTTATCTGTCCTGTCTTGTGGTTTTTCTTAGTCACTTCATGCAGATGCCAGAATATTAGCTCAAATTAGACCATGTCCATTCCTTGACAGCCTTTCCCATGTTATAGCCCCCCTGCCCCAACCCATTGAAAACCTACTCTCTTACAGATATCATCCTGGGTAGCCATGGAAGGTGGTCAGTGGTGCAAGCAATGCAGTATGAGAGTCGAGTTAACAAAAACAAATGATTGTGGTTTAGCAAAAGAGCCACCCAAATGAACATTTACTTACTAACACATAAGAAAATTACTTTCCCAACAGATGTCCAATGTTCCTTATGTGGTCTACAGCTCCATGCTTTGTAACAAATGTTAAATGAATCCAAAAACTTAAATTCTGTTGTAGTTAGCTTTAATAAAGTAAATTAATATTTCAGTTCTTACCACAAAACAAAAGAGAAAGGACTTATGTAAGCTATTGTAGCCAAACCAAATTGGGAAGTGCAGTTTTGAAACATAATTTGGAGATGATGTAAGGCGAGTAACAAACATAGAATGATGGTCCACGTTACAAGCAGAAGGGATCACAGGAACAGTAAGGGGTAAAAAAACTAGCTCATGCATACTGAGCGTAGGATGAGTGGCGCATCACACCAATTCATTGTTCACTCGTTATTATACTGACAGATGAGTATTGCCATGAGTGTAGATAAGCTGTAAAGGTGATAGTTTTCTCTGTCTTATGCTTTTGTGAAGGTATGTATGGGCATGGAAGTAACACTCCACCCTGTCTACTTTGTTTTGTTTGGTCATCTTCACACTCTACTGTATGACCAGTACATGCTGGTTAGGAGGCTACTTGGGCATTGGAACCATCCTGTACCTGATGACAAAGAGATTCATCCTTACCCATGCCAGGAATTGCACTCCAGCTGTCATTTTCATAAGGAATAGTACTGAATGGATCTTATACAAGGTCTGATGTGTACTGCACTGGCTGAGGCTTAATTCCACTGGCAGGCTTTATTGAAATTGGTAATGAACTTTTGAGTTTCATGAGGGTGTGGGGAACTTTTTTGACCAACTGTAGGACTATGAACTGGTCAAGAGAACCTCATATTATTGAATAAGTGGGAAGGAAAACAGTTTCATAAGACTGTTTTGTAAAATTTGTGGTTTATTTAACAATGCTGGCAGAGGTTATACTTTTTAGCAATGAGAGGTAGAATGATAATGAACTGGAAAGGATGTGGAAGTAATCATGGCCTAAATAGGGATAATATACCAGCACCTGCATGGAAGGGTTGGGGAAAACTCATAAAGTTGCCAGAAATGTAAAATTCAGGTTATAGAGTTACATGATGTCGGCCAGTTTGGTCCTGCTTTGTTCCCCGTGAAGTTTTCCTCCTCCTCCTCCTCCTCTTGGCCATGTGCTAGCCATCAGATCTCTATCTAGGGCTGCATAAAATTAGCATGTGGTAGTGAATAGTATTCAGCCAGCATATTGCTATGTACTGTTTTGAGAACAAGAACTGTTATTGTATATGGTGTTTTTCTTTCTACAGCAAGTCCCAGTGTGTTGGCATGTCATCAAAGGACTTCTGCCGTCGGTTTCTTTTGGTCCGTGAAGCCCTGGAAGCTGTGCCACCGCAAACACTGAGCTCAGAAGTAAAGTGTACCAAGTGTGAGAGAGGGTTCAGCTTGCTACCTGAACTACACAGGTAAAACTAACGTTAGTAAGCAGTGCGATTGCCAGATTGTTATTGAAAATGCCATTTTGAAGTGGTATGGAGGATAGATGTAAAATTAAACAAGGCTGCTACACAGACTTTTGTTATAATCATTTGGCTCCAAAAATGCCTGGTGTAATCTGCAAAAGGCTGTAATTTTTTTCATGCATGTCTATCTCTTGAGTTTTCCTTCACACTTAACAAAATAAAATTTAACGGTCTGTTGGTGTTAACGGTCTGTTGGTGAATTGGTTAAGCTGGAAAAAAATTGTTTGTACATTTATATAATAAAATGATGCCTGTGAATTGCTTGCGTTATCTACATTGCAGTTAAAATATTCGTGTTACATAATTTTACCTGCTGTTGAAGATTCTTGACACCCTGGATCACTGTTTTTACAACTGCACACTATTTATATGTTCAGTACCTACAGTATTTACAGTTCAGGTCATTGTACTGACAAGTTTACTGTGGCGTGGTATGAGTATTCACTGAACGAATGGACCACACAGTCCAGCTTCATACCCATTATATGTTTAACTAGTGGCGTATCTCATTTCACTGTGTGTTATAATCCTACGTAGTTATTTTCATCCTGTATGGCAAGAACAAAACAAATACATAATTCCTATAGTAAAACCAACAAGATGCACCTGTTTCTCAAATAATTTATTCTTGTAAAACACTCTTCATGTTTTGGATGGTCTTTCCATCCATCATCAGGAGCAAAAGACTGCACATACAGCAACAGGTATATGTCAAACAGCTGCTGCAGTAGCAGCAGCTGTTTGACATATGCCTGTTGCTGTATGTGCAGTCTTTTGCTCCTGATGATGGACGGAAAGACCGTACGAAACATGTAGAGCGTTTTACAAGAATAAGTAATTGGAGAAACAGGTGCATCTTGTTGGTTTTACTATAGGAATGTATTACGATGCACGGACCTATGAACATCAAACAGATACATAAGTTAGGTTGTGATTGCTGTTTCAAGTTACTGTGGACCCAGGAAATTTAGTGGGGTTGAGAGCTATGTGTTGCCACTTTTCTGCCTCCAGGACCCCTCTTAGAGTGCCCCAGGACTACTCCAAGGTACCCCCCAAGTAAGTGTCCTGTAGCTGTAGACCCCACTCCCAGTCAGTTCAATTCATGTTTGGAGTATGTCACTGAGTTTCTGTAGGCATTTGTTCATATTATCTTGACATTAGTCCCCAGGACTGGTGATGAGAAACTAGAAATGTCAGCAGAGCCAGCAGACAGATTGCATCATAAAATTTGTTACAAAATAGCTTTCAGGGGTCCAGAAAGGGGTAAAGGAGGAGGTAGGGAACATGCTGACTAACCGAACTTTAGTTTCACATAGACGACACGGCAGACTACCTATGGGAGTATGTCCAACTGGGCTGTACAAGAATGTCCCATAAGTGGGACATTTGTGCCATGGCTTAAACTGCCCTTCACCATTTTTAGCAATACAGTTCACATCATCAAACCTGGTATACATCCCCAAAGGGTTAAGCAGAATAATGAAGAAAGTTATTTCCATGGCACACCAATTGGACTTTGTCTATTATCTGATTAAAATACTTGATTTTGGAAACAGTGTTTTGGAAATTACCTGTGTTTGTTCTGAAGTAAAAAAGGGAAACCTGTTTGTTGAGGCACGTTAGATAATCTTCAATGTTGAGCATGTTAATACAAAATCAGCCAAGTGTGGTGAATGTTTCAAAGTTGGTGTTGCTGTTTTGGCCTAAAAGTAATTTATTTAATAACATTGTGCTTAACTTTTCTGTCATTTAGCATTGTTTCTTATTTAACACACTTGCCAGCCATAGGTCATCATGATGATACACTTGTCTTTTAGACATATCTTGGAGTGTGGTGGAGACACAACATGGATGTTACTTCCAAGTCCTAATTCAAGCGGACGTCGTACCAGGAAGTGGCGTCCTTTTGGCAGCAGGCGACGACGGCAGCAAGGAAGCCATCGCCGTGGAATGAAACGTAACATTCCCACCACACCAGTGAAGCAGTACTTCCGTGCCCGACATCGCTCTGTAGCAGGTGACAGTACGTGTAATAACATTGCAGTAAAACTTTAGGGGTCAGTAAACCCTATCGTCTAACTGTGATGACTAAGCAGCTGAGGCCAACAATTGGAACTGATATATGAGTTTGTTTGTATTCACTAGTGCTTTCTTTTCAGACAGTTTCTCCGCAGCTGTTGAACAGCAAATTATGTCGTGTATACCTTACTGTGTAATACAAGGGACAGCATTTTATGTGTACTGGTAGACTGGTATCGCGGTTATGGGGCTACCACCCCGTCGCACCTTTGTGCACCGCCTTTAGTTCCACCCGTCAACCCCAGAGGTGCTCCGCGTCAAGCAACATGAGAGCCCTCTGGTAGCGAGGAGCGGAAATGGCCGACAAATTTTGCCTGAAAATCCAACTTCCACGTAATTTCCAGGGGTCTTTAACATGCCGCAAATCTGCGACATGGGACAGAAGGCTTTACTTCCCCTCCGAAGGAAGGCGTGCTGAGGATTTTTTCGTCCGAAAAATTTGAACCCGCGATGTTGGGTACCAGAGGCCAGCACGCTAACCACTAGACCACTGAAGCTGCTCTCTGTTATGCGGTAGTCACTAGTCTAGCTTGGAGCAGTTAACCATGATGTGGGTAGATGCAGTTTCTCTTGTGGAGATGTGTCGGGAAAGTAGAATTTTTGTCTGTCTGGTAAAGTGAGCTCACATTTGTTCACCCCTGGACTTCCTGTTGCTTGGATAATCATGACCATCAAAGTCCCTTGCTTCGTGGCCAGTGGAAGCAGACTGTTAGGGTCCATTCCTTGTATGTTTTGGTGCAGTCAAAATGCCACTGTGTATTTTGGTGGGAATAGTTTTAACAGTTTGTTCTTGCCAACTTCCATTCATATTTTTTTCTGTATTTGCCAACTTCTAGGAGCAGCAAAACAAGTATACAGTACTTTATTGGGATCTGTAACGTTTCTGCTATCGTTAAATATGCCAAAACTGTGCTGTGCCTACATTTCATAACTAACTGATTCCATGGAGCAGGATCTCACTTGAGAAGTTAGACGCATGTCAACTAATCAAGAGGTTTCCCACATATTTATGGAAATTGAAGGTTCTTTACTGCGTTGACAAGAGCCTGCCTCTTGTCTCTCTCCTGAACCTGATGTCTCCAGTCCATGCCTATCCTGTTTCTGTAAGATCTCTTTTAATGCTATCCTCCCATCTATGCATAAGTCTTCCAAGCAGTCTCTTATCTCCTGTCCCCCCCCCCCCCCCCCCC
>Ga0268261_10001613_pt1 | contig 15674 bp, 12 predicted proteins | sample TergutNc150P1_FD_190353 | JGI IMG/M metagenome (GOLD analysis project Ga0268261, IMG submission 190353) | Nasutitermes corniger P1 segment gut microbial community from laboratory colony in Florida, USA - Nc150 P1 (SPAdes) (version 2) | ecosystem: Host-associated > Arthropoda: Insects >... | reverse complement strand
GAGGAGTCCTACCGACTGTGATGCGTCGTCGTGTGTGATCTAGAAACATCAAGAATGGGTGCTCCATATATATATATATATATGACATTAGTAGCCTAAGGGTTAAATAGCCTGAATATGAATGTAGGGGAAGGTAACAGTGAAAAATATATGTGATAATGTATCATTCAGAGACCAAGAAGGGAAAAATGTAACATGAGAGTGTGTGCTAGTGAACGTTCTCAAGTTAAGAGTTTACCATTTCTGATAGTCAAAACTCCATATTTTGCCCACACAGTGTATTGGTGTATTTTGTATGATTCTGTAACAGTGATTATTTCTGTTATGGCATTAACCACTTGGTCTTTATAGTGGAGACTGTTTACTGTGAGGTACTATAAACACAGAAGAACAAGTCAATGCTAGAATCATTTCCTGTGGACATGTTATTGCTGAGTTGATTAAACACAATTGGGTTTCACCAGTCCACAGTTCGTGAAGAGATCATTCAACATGGTTCATCATACGTTTGATTTGGTGAACCTTTTCTTGAAGATGTACTTTAAAACCCTGTAATTGAGTGGATTCACAGCCGGTGCCAATCTGTGTTCTGTTTTACCTTGTTATCTTCATGCTCACCCTTTTCAATTACTGTGCTGCAGTGAATCTGGGAGACAGACAACTGAGATCATCTGTTTTGCCACCTGAGGTAAAAGCAATTATGTATGGTCTCTCCATAGCTTTGAATCAGAAGACCTGAAGACCTAAATTATCTCGATCATCAGTTGATGACCAGAGAAAGGTTTCAAATGAGCACACATTTTGAGAACCCCCACGTTTATGTCATTGGCTTTTAAGAAAATTAAGCTTGGAGTGCTTGAAAGCAACTAAGCTGTGCTCAGCTGTAGGTTTCTTATTTCTGGCATTTTTTGTGTTCTCACAAATACCAGTTAAAATCATCTGCAAAGTGTTACTTGCTGGTTCTCTCAAATGTAAGGAAAATATATGGAAAGTACAGTCTTTTTTTGTCCCCTTTTTTGAACCCTAAAATGTGTGTTGTTGCCTTATGGTACAGTTGTATGTAGTTATAACTAGTGCTACAAAGGATGGCACAAAGTGTTGTATCCAACAGTTTGTAGCTATGGAAGTTCAAATGTTGTGCTCAAGTTATTTGTTTTGAGACAGTATGTAGACAACAGTTATCGAAACTAGATGGCTTTAATGTGTAGTACCTACATTAAATCTATATTTTTCACTGTGAAAATGAAGCACCCAGATAAAATCAAGATATCATCTACACTTTACCAAAGTAGCATTTTTCTATTTGTGTTTGTTTAAAATTGTGGCATGAAATGAAAGTATTGTCAATTCTAGTGGTTACAATTTCTTTTGAGCATCATCCTAGGTCCCCTGACAGGAAGTGTAATTCATGCAAATGTGTTGTTGAATGATTAAGTAGTAAGCTCCAACACATTGGCAATAATGTATTATTGTGAGATGATTAGATAGGTTCTTAAAGAAAGATTAACACTCCCAAAACAACACACAGAATAGTTTCTGGTCTGAGTAGTTGCAGTGTCTTGCTGGAAAAGGTATACAGTACACATTCAGACACCACACTGACAGGTACATCGCAAGTATACACGTACAGACAGCATACCGCCACAGACTGGAATGTGACAAGGCAGGCATGCTGACATAGTAATTGTGCAAGGCACGGTGATTGACCCCTGATGATGGAGGACTGACCGAAACATGTTGGGTTTTTTAATTTAATTTTAAGTACGCATCACAGACATTTTAACGTGTGTGGTTTTAAATGTGAACTGTGAAAGTGTTTTTAATTAATAAGTGCAGGAGTTGGTAATGAAAAGTGAGTATACGGTCTCTTACAATCAGACAGGTACTCGGAGACTGACCCACTGATCCTCTTTGCACTCATACCACACCATACACCAAATATAACATGCAATGGCATTCATGCAATATATAGGATTTTCTGCAGACCATTGTCTGTTATTCTGAGATTCTTTGTATCCACTGCTAAACAGAAAAAGTGCAATGTCTGTTTCTCCATTATACACATAAAGAAGTACTAGCACAAAGTTCAGTCTTGCTTCATGATTTGTATTGTAGAGTTTGTGAACCACAGCCACCAAATATAGATGACTACACTTTGTGAAGTAAGTGAGTAGACATTAAGTAGCTGACAGTACTTCAGATAAAGTAAGGACCCTGTATTATATAATTTGTATAACATCCATGGACTGACTAGAGCAGTGTTACCCAGCCATGGTTCTGCAGAATACTGCTAGGAGTCATGCAAGAAAATGTGGCCAGGAATCCAACATTTGTGCAAAAAGAAACAAACCCAATTGTCATATGGAAAGTAAACCTTATATTGATTTTGGATGTGAACTTCACTTTGATGTTCATGTGAACTTTATTATAGTTCTATATGAACAAAAACATCAGCTAATGTCTTCTTCGTCTTTAATCGGCGCTACAACCCTTGGTGTGTTTTGGCCTGCTTTACGATTTCGTTCCACAGTCTTCTATCTTTACACTTCTGTCTCCAGTTTCTCACTTTCATCTTCTTTAGATCCTCTTCTACTTGGTCAAGCCATCTCAGTCTTGGTCTTCCTACTGGTCTTGATGAGCGTGGTTCCCATTCGGTTACTTTTTTAACAGTTCTTGTTGTGTCCATTCTGATTACATGTGCTGCCCATCGTAATCTCTGTGATTTTATAAATCTTACAATATTTTTTTTCTTAATTAGAATTTCTAGTTCTTCATTTGTTTTTATCCAGCATGTTCCGTCATTGTCTAATGTATCAGCTAATGTGAAAAAACAAGAAAAATGCTTTATGTGTGTTTGTCTTCTCTGACAACCCTTTTCTGGAGTTTAAAAATACTGTTAAAAGAGGGGTGGGGGGGGGGGGTTCATTCCACCAGTCAGTATAGCTTCAGCTATTGAAAATTTTGGTAAATAAAAATAAATTCCAACCAGAGCTCATAAAACCTACTTCCCTGTTGCATAATTGTTTAGTCCTATATTTTTTATTATTATTTTATTGAATTTTGGTGAGGAAGTTCCTCAACATCGCATTCTTAATGTGTTACATCACAATGTTTGAAATTTTTGGCTTAAAGCAATATTTTATACATAGTGCAAAATTGTGTTCATAATCTGTCTACATGCCAAATTCAAATACGTTGCTACAATGGTCCATTAGTTACTGACATCAAATCTAAAGCTAAGAGAGCATTTTCACATTGCTAGAGTGTTGTTTTATATTCTGCAAAAATATTTCTGCAACAAACCTTACATAAGATGTATGTATTTTTTGGTGTGCTGTTTGAATCAAGTACAGGGCAATGGCATGATGGTAATGTACTTTTATTATAGATATGAGTGTTAGTGAGTTTTAAATGATGTGGTCACACATGTTTGTGGGGTTTTAGGGGTGTTAGGGTCAGTGTGTGGCATCACACACAAAAGAGCCTGCTTATATGTGAAAAAATAGAAGTTGATGGAAGGTTGCCTGATGTCAGTGGACACTGCAGAAGTGACTCAAATAAATGCCATTTATGTTGCTTCCATTATCATTTTAAACATTTTATTCCCACAGAACCCTAATCATTTTCTTGATATTTAAACAAATAGTAGTCCCAAGAGACCACATCAAAGCTCAGTAAAATGGGTTGCTGGATTTTTTAAAAATCACTCTTGCATAGCAGTTTGAATACTCCATGATTTCTGTATGGTTAAGTCATGCAGGAGAATTGATCCTGCCAACTTCCCTCAGTATTGCTGCTAGTGTTGTCACACAGGGCAGAAGAGAATTAATTGGTGATTGGAATACGCATGGTAGCAAGATATCCTTGCAGCCCCTGGACATGATTGCTGTAATCTGTAAGAAAATTTCTGGACTGAAAATGCACATAATGTTGGGGGATCAATTATGAATCCACACAATGGTCTGTTTTGTATCTAGATGCCAATGCCAAATCCATGTTTGTTGCCTTGTCACTACACTTGGAAAAGAAAGTAACTGTATCCTGTTTAAACTTTATAGTACAATGGTGAGCATTGGTACTGCCGGTACTAACAAAAATAACCACATCTTGTCTAAAAGTGATTTCTTTTGTCTCAACATCAAATGCTGTTTGTAATGAAGATTTATTGTGTTGTGTGGCAGGTAAGAGCTGATTGGCACATACCAGGTGAGCTTTCCTATGTGAAGGATTAAGCCGTTCAAATTTTCATTGCACTTTTAACACTTCGCTATTCTGAGTCAATATTCTTGGTACACAACACTGGCTTGATTGTACGCATGAGCAACTTCTATTAATTACGTCAAAAACTATACCCACATAAATCCCCACTTCCGAAGATAAAACAGGGGCTCATTGCAGTGATCTTCCATTTTCATAGTCTCCATTCAGTTGCATTTTCTTTTATACAATATATAACAATGCACCAAACCCTGGGATTTTCTGTGATAGCCTGATTTTTCCAATTTGAACTGTTAGCTTGCAGTACCTTGGTAGTAGGATAAGTTCAGGTGTGTTGAATTGAATTGAATTTATTTGCATTCTACCAACCCACAACAGGTTAACACCTTGGACCTAGGAGAAATATTAAATACAAACAGTAGTAGCTGCTGCAATAAAAGCAGATGAAGCTTAGTTTATTGTTCTCTATTTACATTAACGTATTCCTCTACAGAGTAGAAAGAGTGAGCATATAAATAATTCATTAGGACTGATTTAAATTGTTAAGGGTTGTCACTTAAATATTTGATACTTTGCGAGTGATTGTTAAATACTTTTATGCCACTTGAACAGACTCATTTTGATATAGTGCTAAATTTGATGAATGTTGGTGGCAGTTACATTTTTGTCTAGTATTTATGTGACAGATATCAGAACTGAATTTGAATTTATTTTTATTCTTAACCACAACTAAGAGAAGTGATAGCACATGTTGTGACTGAAGAGGTAGAATTTTTAGATTCTGGAAAAAATCTCTGTGTGAGTCTCTTCCTCTGAATCTGGTAATAATTCCAAATATATTCTTTTGTATTTTAAACATTTTTGCACTATGAGAAGAGTCTCCCCAGAATATTAATCCAGTGTTCATAATGGAATGAAAATAGGCATAGTAAACCATACTGAGTGTTCCACATGACATAAAGGGCTTAACTCATTTCATTGCATAGCACAATCAGCTGGTACACCATAAAGAGTGATCAAAAAGTTATCCTGATACCACTGTTGGTTATGCTGGTCCTTCTCCAGTAACATACATTCTTTATTACTTGTAAAGCAGTGTGACAAATATCAAAATTGGGAATTTACTTCAATTTGGAATCAAGAGTAGTCTCCTAAGTACATAGACTTATAGTTCATTTATTTTATTTTATTTTATTGTTACATTCAAGAGATCATTATTAGGCTAGAAAAATCAGTTGAATTATGTGTGTAAGAGAAAGGAGTAATTTGGACAATAAAATAAAATAAAAAATTAAAAAATTCTAATAATATATAAAATGTATATACATCTAAATTAAGATATATATTACAAAAGCACAAGGGTGAATAATAAAATGTATATGTAGTTGGATAACAATCAGTGTTAAATCAAGACATGTTTTAGAAAAGCAAAAGCATGAGAAATAAAATTTATATGTAAAGAAAGGAATAAAAAAATAACCATTGAACACAACTTTTTATACAAAGTGTTTTCACAGGTACATGTTTCGACTCCTTGGCGTCATCATCAGGCTGGCTTTTAGTATATATTTAGGAGTATATATATATATATATATATATATATATATATATATATATATATATATATATATATATATATATATATATATATATATATATATATATTGCATTGCAACAAGTGAGATCTCACTTTTACAAATATATTCACAATTCCTATCTTTCTTCAATATATGCAACTCTTGTATAATTTCAAGATAAATTATGAATAATTAAAACTGTTAAAATTTCTAGAATGGCAGATATCACTGAGGGCTACGGATTGTTGAGTTCTTGAATGATACCGTATTCAACAGTGTGTTGAGTACCGTGTGGTGTTTTCCTATAACAGTATGTAGGAGATGTTATAGGAAAACACCACGCAGCACTCAACACTCTGTTGAATGAGCCATCATACAAAAACTCAACCACCCATTGCCCTCACTGTTATCTGCAACTTCTACAAATGTTAACAGTTTTAATTATTCACCTTTTATCTTTTAATTATACAGAAGTTGAATGTCTTGCAGAAAGATAGGAATTGTGAATATATTTATAAACATGAGATCTCACTTGTTGTAGTGCAATAAGTATACTCCTTTTAATACATTCTAAAAGCCAGCCTGATGATGACCCCAAGGGGTCGAAACATGTAGCAGTAAAAACACTTTGTATAAAAAAGTTGTATATGATAGTTATTTGTTTATTCTTTTCTTTAGAGTTCAACACACAATGGGATCCATAATTTAAAAATAAATATACGTAGATGAATAAAAATCAGGGCTATTGAAATTCTTAAAAGGAAACAATACATTGGTATAAAAAAGAGAAAGTAATCAACCAAGATCTTTACACTTTATTACTAATCATCTAATGTGTAAAATTAATTTCAATATTGATTTTTTTATTTTTTGTATGTACTGTGCATCTTGTATGTAGTTTTTATTTCAACCAACAATGCACAATACATTTTTTAAACATTATTTATATTATAATCACTACTACATGTTTTGATACATTTGTATCATCCTCAGGGAGTTCCAAAGTTGTACTTCATTATAGTTACATAGTTCCTACACTCACCACCCCAGCACACAGGCAACATCAACACAGGAATATACAGATGGTATATATGGCCACATAAACATACTACTGATACAAATTATATTGCAAAAATCATTTAAAGTACATTTTATCAACAACTACATAAATATTTGATTGAATAGTTTTTAATTAAAATTTAATAGTTTAGAAACTACGTAACTTTAACAAAGTACAAATTTGGAACTCCCTGAGTACAATACAAATGTATCAAACAATGTAAGTGTGATTATAATATAAATTTTGTTAAATAAAATGTATATATATATATTGTGCATTGTTAGTTGAAATAGAAACTAAATATAGATTTTTTTTCAAAGCTAATTTAAAATGTTTCACGTAACAAGACAAGATTTTCATACAAGAAGGAAGTTTCTTAAAAACCTTGATGCCAAAATAATGGGTTCCTTTTTGATATGTTGTTAAATTTGATAATGGTTGATAAAGATTAGACTTTTATCTAGTGCTGATACTATGAATCCTTATAACCAATATTACATGAGGGCAAAATAACTCTTTACAGTAATATTTGGGCTGCTGAGTGCAAGATGGGGTTCCTTGACAACTGGCTATTGGAAGCTGCAGTAACCAGTGCATTGGAGACATAATATAGAAAAGACAAATATAGCTAATTTACTCCAAGTTATTGTCAAAATGAACCTTTCCAAATTACATACCAAAATAAGGCAGTTGCTGGGACTAATAATATTAAATTCTTAGAATTGGAACTTGACATAAGTATAAATTGGAAGAATCATGCTTACAAAATTTTGCCTCAAGTATGTAGCGTTTGCTACCTTGATAGGGTGATGTATCCATATAGTAACATACCATAACATAACCACTCTATTTTTATGCTGTCCATGATAAGTGGGTCCCTGTCACCGTGGTATGGTGCGTCCTCAGGTTGCAGATGGAGGAACGGCCTCCAATATGAAGGATAGCTGTGAATACCTTGAATAAGCAGTCACAGAGAGCTGACAATTTTGTATACTTCTAGCTTGGGGGTTGGGCGAGCTGCTAACAATTTGTAAAAACATATCTTGTTACAAAATGTTAACACAGGAAGCCTCAGACCTGGACTGATACTTTGGATAGGGACAGGTGGGAGGCACTTGTGATTGCAGTAATGAACCTCCAGGTTCCATGAAATGTGGGGGAATTTCTTGACTTGCTAAAACCTGGTTAGCTTCTCAAGAAAGACTCTGTTCCACAGAATAAGTAAGTATTCTCATGCTGTAAATGAGAATGGTGTCATATTATGCAGGAAATCGGTAAAAAGCAAAAGAGTCTTCAAACTACAAAAAATAATAATTAGAAGTATGACCAGATGAAGTTTTAGGACAACATGCAAAACGTTGTTTCAAAAATTGGAAATACTAACCATACCCTCTCAGTACATACTTCCCTGACGAGGTCTGAATCAACAAAATTGGAAATTTACAAATTTAATTCTTCAGTTTATGACATAAACACAAGACATAAATTAAATTTAATGAGCAATCAACCAAACATACAATGTATCAAAAAGGTGTCTATTATAGCGGTATAAAAATATATAATAAACTTTTGGATGTTATTGCAGAATTAGTCTCAAACAAGAAATAATACAATTGAAAAAATATTTAATTGATAACGCTTTCTATTCATTAGAAGAATACTTGAACACTTAATATATACTCATGATGTGATGCCTGATGTGATATATGTTTTTTACTCAAAAATATTAGATTTTTGTATCTTCATTTTATGTAATGATAAGAAACCACGAATTGTATGTATTGTTCATTACTTTTTATGTTACATCATTTTGTATACATGTGTACTGATTGCGTAATGACTGGTGATCATTATTTAAAAAAAATTTTATATGTTTTATAATCAACGCCACTAAGGCTCTGAGGATATATATATATATATATATATATATATATATATATATATATATATATATAGTAGTACGTAATCCGTGGCATCTCGAAACCAAAAAATTCACAGACGTCAAGAAAAAGAAGAAGAATTTTTATGTGTTTATGTTGCAAAAGTGCAACGGTTATTCTCCTTCTAATTGCCGAGATTATGAGAAAACTAATTATAACTCCAAGACTATGACTCAAAGGCAGTTTCTCTTCCCCATTGTTACTGGAGAGAGCCAATTTAATTGGTATACACAGGAGTATGTCCCAGTGTTCGGAAGGAACAAACTGTCCTGAAAGTATCAAAAATCAAATCTGTGTATGATGATGTTGGTGGTAGCATCAGAGTGGTAGCAGCAACAGCATTAGTAATAATAGTTTACACTGCATCCCAGGGAAAATATTTCCTATTTGTGTGTCTTGACCACAACTACTGTGGCGAGAGAGTGTGAGGGTTGGGTTGGTGACCCTGGTTTACGCGTTCCGTGGCTAACCGGGAAGTAGTTTCCCGCAGTTTCAGTGGTTATGGTGTTGCGCGTCTTTCTTTGACATGCATTTATAGTTGCCTTTTTACTGCGAACACTAAGAGAGTTTGAATGTTGTACCCATTTTATGTATATTTTTATGTTGAGAATAGTATGTGATAAACAATGAATCCTGTAGGAATTGGTGTGTGTGATTAATTTCCGGTGGCAACAAATCACCCTTCTCAATTTATCAGAGGTCTGATGCTGTATTTGCAGTGAGAATTTGTTGTAGAGTTGCTGTAGTCCGGCAGGGTTTGTTTGAGTATTCACTTTTTATATTAAAAATACTGTTGTACAGTCTTTGATCATAGTATCAATGTGGTGACCAAAGTGTTTTTACATGTTAATGTTTTGTAATTTTTCTTTGTAATGAAAGTAGTGGATCAAGATTAGGAATGACATTTTCGGAAGTAATTTATTGAATGTAATTTACATTTCAGGTCTTAAATGATCGTCTAATCGTTCGCTGTCATCATCATGCCTCACGATATTGTTTACCCACAAGGTTGTCGTCCTGTAACGGATGACTTAGGTCCAGATGAGCTTATACGACGACTTAAGGTTATCGCTTTTTGTTACACTTTTTATCGTTGGCAGTAATATTGTAGGTGTAAGGGCGTATATTTAGGTGTTTGTTCTGATGGGATATGATGTGTCGCTAGGGTAATCGGTTTCCGACGTTTCGAGACCACGTTGTCCCGAATCATCGGGAACCGATCACTTCGTGACGCGGCTTCATGTTCAGGAAAAATGGAAACCTCATTTGTACTACACTGGAACGCCAAAAACTTGTAAAGAAATATATTCTTTGGAATTTTTAGTTTAAATGATCGCAGCTCTTCAAGGTAATGGTATACACAAATGAATGGTTATGGATAATTATTCTAATTATTGTGTGTAAATTAGCAGAATTTAAAACTTGTTTAGGGGCTTTACAGCATGTATCCCTCTTGCTTTTAGACTTTGGCTCATACGCTACAAGCAATGGGGCAGGATGAGGGAATGTATCAGCAGTACATACCCTTGGCACTCCATCTTGCCGAGGATTACTTCTTGATGCATCAAAGTAAAGATGTGCAGCTACTAATTGCCTGTTGTATTGCTGATGTTCTGAGAGTTTATGCACCAGAAGCCCCTTATAAGGACCCAGAGCAAGTTAAGGTATGTTAATATGTATACTTTTTAGGATACCATAAGGTGATTTACCATAGTGGAGAGAAAGATGCCCAGTGTATTTGAATTTGCCATATCTGGCAGGCTTGTCACATCTGTACCCTCTGTTGCTTCCCTACCATTTGCTTGTAACACATTTAACCTAAATACTACTGAAATGGCAGTCTGAAAGTATGGTCATATTTGTTCACAGATATGAGATATAGTGTGTTGTTTATAGAGTTTACAGAAGAACCATAACTCTAGCAAACCAGATATAAGTATATAAGTATTCTTTGTGTAACAAGGACAAGTTTCTCACTGTCATGTGAGATTTAATTGCACCACTTAAAAAACATTTAACATGGATAGTGCATATCTGTATGGTCATCTGAGGTTAGGGTAGTCATACTGTATTGTATTTGAGAATTGTATGCTGCACAAATTTTATTCTAACTTGATTTATGATGTTTTAAAATATTTTATCTCACTGAATGATACTATATGATTCCTCCATAGATCCTGTGACTATTTTCATTCTTAGTATTGCTTGTCATATTTAAGATGAGGTATGTTTGAACTTTGAATTATTGGACTAGTTTTGTATCAGGTGAGGAAATTGTGTTTTTTAAAATGAAACTGTAATTTGGGCACAAGTAACTTAGGGGAAGGCTGTATGTACTAGAGGTCCCATAGGAGGTGTAATGCAGAGGGACCTACTTCCATGTGTTTCACTTTGCCAGTGGTTTTTTTAAAGTGGTGGTTTACTGTCTTCTAACATATTTTTTAAGTATCTGTTTGTATTGGTAAGTATGTTGGGAGAAACTAATACAGTTAGATTTTTTTAAGTATCACTTGAAATTGCTGTACCTTAAAGGGTAATGGTTGAATGCTCCTCAATTCAAGTCAGAATTTCTAACAAAACTCTGACCTGTTTTGGCAGTGCCTTAAGACAGAAATATTCATCTGATTTGATTAAGAAGTGAACACATTCTGCATATTGTGATCTGAAAATGTTGGTACAGATAATTGCTGTGACACACCTTTCATCTCCTTGTTCATCAAGCCCTTGTGTTTGTGACAGGTTACCTACTCCATCAGTGTTACTGTCATCCCACATTGGTTGATGGTACTTCAGTGTGTCTGTAATATTCATTGTTATTGATTTGCAGTGGTCAAAGGAAAGGTTTCTAACATGGCTGCTGGGCCTTGTCACATCTTTTGTCAAGGTGGCTAGTTTGGAGCCGATTCCCTCAGCTTGCAGGTGTTATTTCTTTCATGTGCCTCAACTTTTTTTTTCCCCAGAGTACAAGGGTTTTCCTCAGTTACCACTTTCATAATTGATCTAATTTATTGTGAAAACTTTCAGAATTTTTTTAACTTTATTTCTGAATTCCCAGCTGTGTTTTCCTTTTACTTTCTAGCTGACTGTTCTTTTCTCCTTTAGCCCTTTGTCTGTTTATTGGATTTGTTTTTCTGTCTGTCTAGTGTCCTTTGTTGCCTGTCTTGGTCTGCTTATTTGATGTCCTCCTCCATCTCTTTTTTATCTTGTTGCATTCCCAAATCATACTCAAAAGATCATTGTTAGATTTGCATACATATGTGGTTCCACTTTTTATGCAGTCACTTATAATCTCTGCTTCTGTTTCTTACTTTGCCACCTCACCGCAGATTTCCATGTCCTAGCCCTTGTACTTTATCATCCGTTTCAGATGTTGCACTTAGATCAAAAAGCATATCACCAGGTCACTTCTCTGTTTCACTGTCTGCTACCTGGTCCTGCAATTAATTGTTGCTGCTCAACATTTTGCCTGCTATGGTGTTGGTTCACCAAACTTGTCTTGCCATTATTTGCTGACTAGGTGTGTGTGCTGCTTCCAGGGTCACTGTTTGTCATTTCCACTTTATCATATTTGGGAATTGTGCCAGTGTTCACTGCTTGGTCACTTAAGTGTCATTGCCATGGTCAGTTTGAGGTCAATTTGTCACATACCCTCATGCATATCTTTTTTGTTATAACCAAGCCTCTGCTTGCCAAATGCCTTACGGCATTACCACTTTCATATCCCACACTGGGAAGTGCCAGTCTGTTGCAGCTGCCCCATGTCTCAACCTGACACTGCTGACCATCACTAGGTGCGCCCAACCAGAAAATGTGACTCTTCTTTGTTGTAGCAGGATTTGTTACTATTATGATTGTGAATTGGCTGCTTGTTGAATTGCTCTTGTTTCCTTTGTAGCCCTACAAGTGGTTGAAAAATTGTCACTCTTGTCACTGATACTGCTTGTGCATTTTTCAAAATTTTGTGTGTCTTGAATTTTATATTTATTTGGCTGTCAGTCATTTACAGCTGCAGTTAATCCACTTTCATTTATAGTGACCATGTAAACAGAACCCCATACTTCTATTTGGTTCCAGATTTGAAATTTTTCTGAATGCAACAATAAAGTGAAGTGAATTGGAACCCAAATTTCCAAACAAAGTGTGATATATTTTACCCGTAAATGTGTCATTCCACAGCCCATGCCCATGATTTTGTTACAGCGTGAGACAAAATACAACACATTGATCGTGAGGAAAAACAGGCATATCCTGAGTGCACACACCAAATGACCTTTAGATGGTGCTTTCTGTACCTGTCTTATTCACCAGTTCTTTACCTTTGTGAACCTTTACAAGTTGTAGTCAGTACAGTTTACTCTCATAGTAACATGAAATGCAGTTTATAAAGCAAAACTGGTCATTGGATTGACTGTAAGAAGTGTTGTGTTGTAGTATTATGGCATTGTTGAACTGTTAGAAGCCATGTTGTCTTTGTGAATTGTATATATGGTTCTTTATAAATTATGAGTATTCATAAGATACTGCCATAAAATCTTTACCATACATTATTGAAAAATTTTGGTTTACCATAAAATTTCTTGCATTTCATCAGACACCATCCATTATGTTTTACCTAGCTTCAGTTTTTACTTTACAGACGATATTCCTCTTCTTGATCAAGCAGTTGTCAGGCCTGAAAGATCCAAAAGATCCGGCTTTCAAGCGGTATTTTTACCTGCTGGAGAATTTGGCTTATGTCAAGAGCTTTAACATGTGTTTTGAGCTAGAGGACTGTCAAGAGATCTTCTGTGCTCTTTTCTCCCTCATGTTTAAGATTGTCAAGTAAGTGTGGACTCTGTACACCCTGTTGTTTAAGAATGTCAGGTAGGTATAAACTCACCTTCATGTTTAAAGATTGTCAGGTAAGTGTGATTCGATGCTAATGATATTAACATTTGGGCTCCCTTTTTGCCTAATTCAGAGTTAGATGAGTACTGGCATATAAAATACAATGCAATGCCACCCATGGAAAAATTGAAGAAGCTTTTGGAATTGTAGGTGTGTTATATAAGGCGTGCCCAAGTGAAAGTGGGACTGAGGTTGGAGCGCCGTTATTCCCAGTGGTAGAACTTTGCGATTTCCCTGGTAGATGGCAGTGTATGTCAGGAGAAATTTGGTATACACTCGATAGCGGCAGTGTGTTGTTGACTGAAGCAGAAGCGAGATAACAGTTAACGATTGTGCCATGGATTCCTCCAAACAGGCTCAGCACGCAGTAATCCAATTTTTGTTGGCAGAAGGTGTTAGTGGAACTGACATTTACAGTCGAATGAAGAATGTGTATGGGACTGAGTGTATGTCACGTACTGCAGTTTTCCGATGGTGTAGTGATTTTTGTCTTGGACGTGTGAGTACAGCGGACATGCCACGACCAGGTCAAGCACATGTGGTTCCGCATGCAACCCAAGGCTTTCTTCGCTGACGGTATCCATCGTCTCATGGACCAATAGGACACTTGTTTCAACCAACAAGATTATGTGTAGACAGTAGACAGTTACACAGATATTGTCTATGTACCACTCTTCAATTTATAATATATACGTGCATTTAAACTAAATAAACCTTTGCATAAATTTACCAGTCCCACTTTCACTTGGGCATGCCTTATACATCTTGTGTTAAAATATAATTCCACAGTACCACTGTAGAATATAATACATCAGGGTGGGCACCACCGCAACCTTTTCACCTCAATAATTTCCAATCTTTTGCGCAACCCTTTGCTTAAGTATTCAGCAGCTCCACACTTTAAAAACAGTGTGCAGTATCTTGCTGATTGAGATGTCAGCAAACTCACCTGGTTTCAAGAAATGTTTACCTAGGTGTCTAAAAATGAATAAGGCCAGTGCTTCAAGACACTGCTCTTACTAGAATGGTGGCTGTTATTATAGTAATTTAATCAACCTCATCCCTGACTGGCTGGACAGTAGACAGGGATAGCTCTCATCTCATCTGTGAACTGCTGCGCTATTTCTTTAGGTCACATTCAACATTTAGATTTGCATATTTTGTACATTTTTATGGTTTTTATTATTATTATTGTTTTTTTATTTTTGGCCTTCTGGTTTCAAAACCATTGTTACGGCGAATCATTGCACAACAAACTGTCACAGACTGAGGGCCACCTGTATACAGCAAAATCCACTAATATGACTCACACAGGACCAGACAGGTGAGAAACTATCAAATATTCCAGATTATCAGACAGTACCTACAGTGACCTAAGTTCTTACAGAGAACTTTTTGTTAGTACTCCTATATGGGAGCTGAAAACTAATTAGAGGATTATTCCGATTGGATATCTCCTCCATCTGCTGGTCCAGGGACATCAGGGTCCTTTTCTGTGCTTTCTGCAGTCTTCACGGCTGCACAAGTTGATACAGTATGAGACAAGGAATGAGGCGATAACACTACAATTCATGTACAGACACTCTTGGAGGCCTTATGAACACAACACTGTGATCTACCAGTTTCATTGATAAAGCTTTTTCTGGTAAAAAGCAAAACTTCCAGTCTGTGGACTACTCTCAAGTGCTGTATTATCAGGATTTCGGGATTATATAAGACATGAGATTAAAGGGATTTTGCTAATTTGATTGGACTTGAAGTGCACAGATGCCTCCATACCTTTCCAGCTGAGGAAAATAAATCCCATTCCTGTAACATTCTGTGCTGTTCAGAAGATTAAAGGAGGGATAAAATCCAGAAATTCAGCAATATTAACCCTTTAAACGCTGAATTAAATCCCATCTGCTGTTTGCTGGCATTATTAGGAGCTCACCATTTTCTCCACGTTAGCAGGATAAGGGTTAAATCATTAACCCTTAGGCTACTAATGTC
>Ga0268261_10001612_pt1 | contig 15675 bp, 6 predicted proteins | sample TergutNc150P1_FD_190353 | JGI IMG/M metagenome (GOLD analysis project Ga0268261, IMG submission 190353) | Nasutitermes corniger P1 segment gut microbial community from laboratory colony in Florida, USA - Nc150 P1 (SPAdes) (version 2) | ecosystem: Host-associated > Arthropoda: Insects > Digestive... | reverse complement strand
CTTGTCTCTCTTCTTTGGATAAACAGTACACGTGAATTTAGAATTTATATACGCGAAATAGTTTAGAAACTGCTCGACTCGTATAGGGAATGATTTAGTGATTTAGAATGTTATCAGCACGACTTACCTTGCAGTATTACAAAGCAGTAGAGCCTCGCGAACATTTCACTAGTTAAACTTTATCACTGTAGCGTCGTCTATAATTTAAATATTTCTTCTTCCAAGTAATGGGTATGTAACGCCGGCAATACGAGTGAGGACGTTTACCTGCGTGTACTGTGTTATATAGATTCTAAATGATTGATCAGACATTCCGATCAGGGCAATAAACTTACGCGTCACACAGTGAGCTCAAGCTGTAGCAACCACTGTGGTATTGCTGAGTTATACGGAAATGAAATTTGTTAAACTTACAATACATGCCTGCTTTCGGGAAACTTAATTCTACTTACTTTGGACATACATTACATTAAAAAATTAAAGGCGATACAATTTGCACCTCACGTTGCGCCTTTGATCTCACTCAGTACGTACCGACTGGCCCATTTCCAGCAATTCCACTCCTGTCAGCACACTGTTTGCTACCGTTGCTGTTGTCAAGCCGATTGCTGCCATCGCCTATTGACATTCATATTGCTTTGTATTTACACAATTGTACGTCACAACATGAACATTCTTACAGTAAATATGTACTGGCAGAATGCAGCTTGATATTCAGTGTTCTGTTTAATTATGACCGGTCTTGTGTGTACAGCAAAAGCACAGTAGGTGCTGCAGCACACTGTTTTACCCATGTTATTCTACAAGATATGGATTTATCAATACTGTTAGTTCCATCAGACAGTACAAATTCCTTCACCGGTTTTCTTACACGCTGATTTAATGCATTCGAAAAAGAACCAGTTTTTCTGGCAATACAAAATATAAAAGCCAATATTATTACAGTAAATTTTCTCACTACCGAAAGCTTTTCCAAAGTAAGTTACGTCTGTAGAATTAACCGGTATAAAAATATACATGTAGACGACAATCCAAACCCCGATCCTACCAAATTCTGTAACCATTTGTTACCAAACACAATTCCTATAGAGTTTATCTCGATATAAATCATACTGATGCAGTTAAACCTGTACAGGTAGCTGCAGTTTCTGCAAAACAGTTCCAGTCTGTTTACTGTAATCCTGCTGTGGCTATCACTATGGTATATTGTCTGGCGAATTTTTGCAGTTGCCTCCCATTTCACAATTAGACATTTTGAAAGCTATAACCCCCTCAGACCCTCTCAGTCTGTCACAACGGACGGTGCACCCGGGACTATTATTAACGGTCTTTAGGTGATTCATCCCCGTTGTGTTCGATGTATACAAGTAAGGAGTAAAGATTCACACGTCAAAACACAACTAGTATTATGGATATTTATTTTATTTAAGGTGACAAGGTGACAACATGTTTCGGCCTCTATCACCAGGCCATCATCAGGTCACAGGTAAATAATAGAACTTGAGGAAGCTAGACACTGCCTACACGCCACCATACACCCACCTACAACGATATATAAATGAAGACATATTTGTTCCCAATAATAATTTATGATATTTGCAATTTTACATTTTACAATTTTACGCTGGTTATAGATACTACCGTAGAGAATAACGAGATCTCGTTGCATTTTAAGCTTATGAGACTCATTTTTATGAATTAGAGAGTCTAGCTTCCTTAGGTTCTGTTATTTACTTGTGACCTGATGATTGCCTGGTGATAGAGGCCGAAAAATGTTGTCTCCTTGTCACCTTAAACAAAATAAATATTCGTAACACTAGTTGTCTTTTGACTTGTGAATCTTTACTCCTTACTTGTATTATTAACGGTTATTCCACAATATTCGCACCGATACTTAAATATATTTTGAACCTTACCCTGTCACGGAACACTCTCAAACGCAGAGGACAGAAGCTGTCATTTTGCTCTTTTGAAAAAATAGGCAACAATTTTCCGTCAGAAATTACAGCCCGAATTGCTATACAAATAATTTTCCATTTTTTTAATTTTTTACAAGATCTCACATCACATCATTTCTTACATAAATTACATTCCAGTCAACATGGATTTTTACAAGTCAAATAAAAATTTCCAATTTATTTAATGTAACTTGATTTCATTTTTCCTCCAGTTATTTTTCAAAGTCAAGTTCATTCCATTCTACTTATTTTTGCCTTAGCATTACATCTGATCGTGTCTCACGTACTGATTCACCTCACAAACTTTCCGTTTATTGCCTGTCTGACTTATGTGAAATGTTATCCCAAAACCTTTTCAATTGAAAATTGCCTGTATGCATTTTATTCAACTTTCCTTTATATTTCGCAGTATTTAGGGGTACAATAGGGATTTTTTTATTTGCTGTATACTATATTCATCAAAGATCACTGTAATGTAATTAATTAATCCAAATATCTAAGGTTTGCTGATGACATTAAAACATTCCATGCCATACATTCCGTTGACAGTTGCATTTTCCTGCAGTCTGATACTGAACATACAGAGTACTGCTGTACTGCTGACTGTACTGAACAAATAGAGTACTGCTGTACTGATGACTACTGAACATATAGAGTACTGCTGTACTGCTGACTGTACTGACAATATAGAGTAATGATGTACTACTGACTTTACTGAACATATAGAGTACTGCTGTACCGCTGACTGTAATAAACATATAGAGTAATGTTGTACTGCTGGCTGTAATGAACATATATATTACTGCTGTAATACTGACTGTACTAAACATATAGAATACTGCTGTACTGCTGAATGTACTGAACATATAGAGTACTGCTGCACTGATGAATGTACTAAACATATAGAGTACTGCTGTACTGCTGACTGTACTGAACATATAGAGTACTGTTGTACTGCTGACTGTACTGAACATATAGAGTACTGCTGTACTGCTGACTGTACTGAACATATAGACTAATGTTGTACTGCTGACTGTACTGAACATATACAGTATTGCTGTACTGCTGACTGTACTAAACATATAGAGTACTGCTGTACTGCTGACTGTATTGAACATATAGAGTAATGCTGTACTGCTAACTGTACTGAACATATAGAGAAATGCTGTACTGCTGACTGTACTGAACATATAGAGTACTGCTGTACTGCTGACTGTACTGAACATATAGAATACTGCTGTAATGCTGACTGTACTGAACATATACAGTACTTCTGTATTGCTGACTGTACTGAACATATAGAGTACTGCTGTACTGCTGATTGTACTGAACATATAGAGTATTGCTGTACTGCTGACTGTACTGAAAATATACTCTAAAGCTGTACTGCTGACTGTACTGTACATATACAGTACTGCTGACTGTACTGAACATATACAGTAATGCTGTACTGCTGATTGTACTGAACATAGAGTACTGCTGTACTGCTGACTGTACTGAACATATACAGTACTGCTGTACTGCTGACTGTACTAAACATATAGAATACTGCTGTACTGCTGACTGTACTGAACATATACAGTACTGCTGTACTGAACATAGAGAGTACTGCTGTACTGCTGACTGTACTAAACATATAGAGTAATGTTGTACTGCTGACTGTACTGAACATATACAGTATTGCTGTACTGCTGACTATACTAAACATATAGAATACTGCTCTACTGCTGACTGTACTGAACATATACAGTACTACTGACTGTACTAAACATATAGAGTACTGCTGTACTGCTGACTGTAATGAACATATACAGTACTGCTCTACTGCTGACTGTACTAACATATAGAGTACTGCTGTACTGCTGACTGTGCTAAACATATAGAGTAATGTTGTACTGCTGACTGTACTGAACATATACAGTACTGCTGCCTGCTGACTGTACTAAACATATAGTATACTGCTGTATTGGTGACTGTACTGAACATATATAATACTGCTGTACTGCTGACTGTACTAAACATATAGAGTACTGCTGTACTGCTGACTGTACTGAACATATAGAGTACTGCTGTACTGCTGTCTGTACTGAACATAAAGTAATGCTGTACTGCTGACTGTACTGAACAAATAAAGTACTGCCGTAGTGCTGAATACTGAACATATAGAGTACTGCTATACTGCTGACTGTACTGAACATAAGAGTACTGCTGTACTGCTGACTGTACTGAACATATAGAGTAATGCTGTACTGCTGACTGTACTGAACATATACAGTAATGCTGTACTGCTGACTGTACTGAACATATACAGTACTGCTGTACTGCAGACTGTACTGAAGATATAGAATACTTCTGTACTGCTGACTGTACTGAACATATAGAGTACTGCTGTATTGCTGACTGTACTGAACATATAGAATACTGCTGTACTGCTGACTGTACAGAGCATATAGATTACTGCTGTACTGCTTACTGTACTGAACATATAATGTAATGCTGCACTGCTGACTGTACTAAGCACATAGAGTACTGCTGACTGTACTGAACATATACAGTAATGCTGTAATGCTGAGTGTACTGAACATATACAGTACTGCTGTGCTGCTGACTGTATTGAACATATAATGTAATGCTGTACTGCTGACTGTACTGAACATATACAGTACTCTTGACTGTACCGAACATATACTGTACTGCTGACTGCACTGAACACTTACAGTATTGCTGTACTGCTGACTGTACTGAACATATAGAGTACTGTTGTACTGCTGACTGTACTGAACATATACATTACTGCTGAATGTACTGAACATACACAGTAATGCTGTACTGCTGACGGTACTGAACATAAAGTAATGCTGTACTGCTGACTGTACTGAACATACACAGCAATGCTGTACTGCTGACTGTACAGAACATATAGAGTGCTGCTCTACTGCTGACTGTACTGAATATATATAGTAATGCTGTACTGCTAACTCTACTGAACATAGATTACGGCTGTACTGCTGACTGTACTGAACATATAGAATACTGCTGTGCTGCTGACTGTACTGAACATATACAGAAATTCTGACTGTACTGAACATACTCAGTACTGCTGTACTGCTATCTGAACTGAACATATAGAGTACTGCTGTACTGCTGAATCTACTGAACATATAGAGTACTGCTGTGCTGCAGACTGTACTGAACATATGCAGAACTGCTGACTGTACTGAACATACACAGTACTGCTGTACTGCTGACTGTACTGAACATTTAGAATACTGCTGTACTGCTGACTGTACTGAACATATACAGTACTGCTGATCTGCTAACTGTACTGAATATATAGACTACTGCTGTACTGCTGACTGTACTGAAAGTATAGGGTACTGCTGTACTGCTGACTGTACTGAACAAATAAAGTACTGCCGTAGTGCTGAATACTGAACATATAGAGTACTGCTATACTGCTGACTGTACTGAACATACAGAGTACTGCTGTACTGCTGACTGTACTGAACATATAGAGTATTGCTGTACTGCTGACTGTACTAAACATATAGAGTAATGCTGTACTGCTGACTGTACTGAACATATACAGTACTGCTGTACTGCTGACTGTACTGAACATATAGAATACTGCTGTATTGCTGACTGTACTGAACATATACAATAATGCTCTATTGCTGACTGTACTGAACATATAGAGTACTGCTGTACTGGTGACTGTACTGAACATATAGAGTACTGCTGACTGTACTGAAGATATAAAGTAATGCAGTACTGCTGACTCTACTGAACATATAGAGTAATGCTGTGCTGCAAACTGTACTGAACATATAGAGTACTGCTGTACTGCTTACTCTACTGAACATACAGAGTACTGCTTTACTGCTGACTGTACTGAACATATATTGTAATGCCGTACTGCTGACTGTACTGAACATATAGAGTAATGCTGTACTGCTGACTGTACTGAACATATACAGTGATGCTGTACTGCTGACTGTACTGAACATATAGAGTACTGCTGACTGTACGGAACATATACTGTACTGCTGACTGTACTAAACACATACATTAATGCTGTACTGCTGACTGTACAGAACATATACTGTAATGCTGACTGTACGGAACATATACTGTCCTGCTGACTGTACTGAACACATACAGTAATGCTGTACTGCTGAGTGTAATGAACATATACTGTCCTGCTAACTGTACTGAACATATACAGCAATGCTGTAGTGCTGACTGTACTGAACATATACAGTAATGCTGTACTGCTGACTGTACTGAACATATATAGCAATGCTGTGCTGCTGACTGTACTAAACATATCGATTACTGCTGTACTGCTGACTGTACTAAACATATACAATACTACCTTACTGCTGACTGTACTGAACATATACATTACTGCTGTACTGCTGACTGTACTGAACGTATAGAGTAATGCTGTACTGCTGTCTGTACTGAACATATAAAGTAATGCTGTACTGCTGACTCTACTGAACATATACAGCAATTCTGTACTGCTGACTGTACTAAACTTATAGAGTACTTCTCTTGTGCTGACTGTACTGAACATATACAGTACTACCTGTACTGCTGACTGTACTGAACATATAGAGTACTGCTGTACTGCTGACTTTACTGAACATATACAGTAATGATGTACTGCTGACTGTACTGAGCATATAGAGTAATAATGTACTGCTGACTGTACTAAACATATACAGTAATGCTGTACTGCTACCTGTACTGAACATATAGAGTACTGATGTACTGCTGACTGTACTGAACATATAGACTACTGCTGTACTGCTGACTGTACTGAACATATAGAGTACTGCTGTGCTGCTGACTGCACTAAACCTATATAGAACTGCTGACTGCACTAAACCTATATAGAACTGCTGACTGTACTGAACATACACAGTACTGCTGTACTGCTAACTGTACTGAACATATAGAGTACTGCTGTACTGCTGACTGTACTGAACGTATGGAGTTCTGCTGTGCTGCTGACTACTGAACATATACAGAACTGCTGACTTTACTGAACATACACTGTACTGCTGTACTGTTATCTTTTCTGGACATACACAGTACTGCTGTACTGCTAACTGTATACAGCAGCAAAGCTTCTGTTATTGCTTTCACTGGTGAAACAAATATTCTGTATTATAATTATAAATTACTGGAATTCTTTTTAACCCGTACTTGCACTGTCAGAGGTTGTGTGGTGCAACTCGTTTCAAAACTGCATTTCCACACACTCATAGACTGTATTTTCTCCCAATCTGTAAGAATGCTTGGCTTTATACAATCTGTAACTGACATTTGTACCCTTGAAAGTTCATTATGTGCTTAACTCCAGTTAGACCCAATCTCCAATATCCCTAAATTGTTTGGAACTCTATAACGCCTACTGACGGCAAAAAGCTGAACTACATTCAGCAGAAATTCATAGCCCTGTGTTAGCAATGTGTATTTACTTATTACCAGGTTAGTTAAAGGATTTCCTTAAATTTATAAAGCTTTATTCTCTGTACATCAGTACGTTTTGTTTTGCTTTATTTTTTCTGTTTAATCGGTTCGAAAATATGCCCGTCTCTTTTTGATATTCGGATTTTATCACCATGTTGCGGTGAAGCATCAAGATATTAAAGTATACTGCTGTATGTTGGCAGCTGAACATTTTGGTGAGGAGTTCTGATCCGATCAGCAGCAAATGGCCATATTGAATGCGCTGAATAGCGTGTGATATTATGATTGTTTATGTTGGCAGGCATGGAGAAGCATCAGAGATAAAATTGCTGTACTTGTGAACAAAGGCTGCCATGATGTTGGACTGAGGAAGCAGCACCTTGAATATCACAACAGCGCGGGTTGTCGGTATTTCACATTGCTGGTATGGTTTGGGTTATTGCACTGTGTTGATGTTGGCAGTGCTTACTGACGGTAGGTGGAAACTTGCTGCCACATATTGTAGCACCATTAGATGTCACCACTGTGGCATGATACTGTAGACAGACCCAGGACGTTCTACACCATGCAGAATGCCCAACAGCAGCACTGCAAACATCACAGTGACAGTGGACAGCAAGTGTCTTCACTACCTGACATTGCACTGGAGAGTCCTGCAGTCTTCTTACTGAAGTTGGGTGTAGTCAACATAATCTGACATTGTTCTTTAACTGCTGGACAGGTGTAACCGACAAGTGTATCAGATAACACTGTGCATCATGTTACATTTGCTTAGTTCCATCCCGCTCCGTGTTTTAAATCGCAAAGCATTCTAACTGATGTGGTTTAATTCTGCCTTTTATTACATTTCGCTTGACTACATTATTTGAAGATACAGACGCAACTGATCTTTAAAGTTCCTATACGAACATCTTACACTTCTTTAAAAAATTCTTTGATATTTTGCCTAAGTAATAACATTGTACATTAACATAGCAAGGCATTAAATTCACAGTGCGCCAAGTTGAGGCATCACAATGCCTACCTTAAACTATTCTGATTCGAAAGACATGGCGAAAGTAATTGTACCATCGCTGCCGAATCAGCAAAGTGAACAAAGTGTTCTGCCGCAATTCACAGGAAAACTGAAGGTAGATGAAGGGCTAAAATTGAGCCACGATAATTTTAAGCAAACAATAGATGATTTCTTTGAAGACCAAAACATAACCGCTCTAAGCCAACTCACAGCAACGCCCGATTTTCCCCTACCCCACGTGCTGGCCCAGTTTGCCTCCAAGGCATACACAGACTATGAAAAACGAGAAACTGACGCTCAGTATGAGACACGGTTAGCTTTACCCGACGGCTGGAAGTTACTGACGACAGCGTCTAATAGTAGCAAGACTAACGGCTATTTTGGGGCAGCCTATTGGCACCCTGAGCATCAGCAGGTTGTGATTGCTCATCGAGGTACTGAGTGGACAAATTTAGGAGCGCTGTGGACAGACGTAGTTGGTGTGGTGTTCAAACACCATGTTCCGCAAATGGAATCTGCCAGCACCTTTGCACATAAGGTTGTTGAGGTGCTGCGAGAAGTTAATCGTATAAAGGGAGTCAGTTTTCAACTGTTCTTTACCGGCCACTCTCTAGGGGGTTGGCTAGCACAGGTAACCACATTCACCACTGAGTATCTTAAGAGAGAAGAAAATACTTTCCTTAAAAGTGACAATGAACAAGATTGTTATCACCCCCACTCAGTAGTTTTTGACAGCCCAGGTTGCAGAGATATGTTGTCACAAATGAGAGACACGTTTGATGTACGGCTGGATGGGTGTTCCACTGACATAGAGCACTTAGATATCACCAGTTATCTGTCTGCTCCAAATCGGATTAACACTTGTAACGCACATTTAGGGACGGTATATCGTATCTTTACTGATTTGTCTGATATTGGCTGGCACGAAAAGCATACAGCGTTGTATAACTTAGCAGCGCATAGTATGGAGAGAATTTTAGAAGCCTTCTACCCTGAAACAGGGCAAGCACAAAAAGATGAACACGGTCAACTAAAAGTACAAGTGGTAATTGATTGGCCAATTAGTTCTGGGTTATTAGGTGGCGAGGAATACAACAGTTTCTTTAAATGGGCAGAGCATTTGAATAACTACCACCCAGAGGTTACACATGAAATTTTGAGGCTCAAGGATTACCATTCTTTACGTTACCAAACTAAAACATATGACGAGCGGGTGAGCAGTCTAAGAGTATTTTGTCAGCAAGAGCAGCGGTTTTTAAAGGGTTATTATTGGTTACGTCAGTTACCGGAATTGTTTAAACCTAAAGAACTCTTCTCTGTAATAGAAGATAGTCAGGCCCAAGAACAAGCTAAAAAAATGTTACAAGGCTTTGAGATTGCAAACGACAAAATATGTTGTACAGATGCCAGTGCATTACAGGCATTGATTCCCTACGTAAAACGGTTACTACAGCTGTTCCCTCAGATAAAAGAAAATACAGAACGTGCTTTGTCATCTGGTGAGGTTAGAAACAGGGTCTATCAGATTGAGACAAGACGTTATGTTGAACGGATTAGGCAAAGACCACGGCATTTTAAGGAAGATGATATTAGTTTAAGAGACTTTGTAAGAAATGACCATGAGCAAGTATTGCAGTTACAGATGATTGATGGGGACGAGTGGACAGGGCTTATCAAGGTATATCGTAGTCTCCAGAACACCGGTTGTCTCAGTGAAGGTCAGTACACCGTACTGAAATTAAAGCACTTGTTATCGATAAATCATTTGATGGACTTCAGTACATTAATGCAGTCAATTGGAACACCACACCTGTTACTCATGGCATGCGATACAAACCAACTGTTGAATGCTGAAGCACAACACATAATCAGAAAAATCTTTAACACTATAAAACAGAAACCGAACATCAAAATTTTCTTGACCATTCGATCAGACAGTACCACACTTCCTTCTGTGCAGCAAATAGTTAGGGAAATATTTGGTGAGGGATTTGTTACAAGAGATGAACAGTTAACTTGGAGTGACATGACCACTGAATCACAGGAGAAGTTATTAACACAAACAGTCAATTTTCAGGGCATTGATATTGCTCTGAATGAGCTCATATCAGCTGGCTCTTCTGTGGCAAAGTTACTGCCTCTTGTTACTTTAATGGAAGGAAAACATCTTCAGATCGGTAAGCCTGTGCCGATTTCAAACGCCTACAATGAAGGTTGCTATATCGGTAGAACTGTTCGTCAACATAGGGCTATTAAACAGGACATACTTATTGATATACGTAAAAAAGAGTTTCCTGATTTAATTGCCAGCACTGAACAAGAATTCAGTAAATTCGTTCAACTGAATCCAGAAAACAATGTGCACTGGTTAGAGAAAGACAAATCAGGGAAATTAATTTGGCAGCAATCACAAGGAAGTTTAGAAACACTGCGTAGATATATTGATACCGACAGTTCACACACATATACAGCTGATGATTTAGACAAGCTGTTGGAGCAAGTTCAGCACCAGAAAGTGATAATGATTTCTGATACAGCAGGGATGGGTAAATCCACTGTACTGACACATCTGTCTAAGGAAATAAAACAGAAGTTCCCAAACAAATGGGTGGTGAGAATCGACTTAAATGACCACACAGATGCACTGAAGGCACTGTTACAAGAACAGATCGATAAGCAGAAAGCGATTGAATTTGTGTCGGCGAAACTGCTGACACTTAAACCTGGTTTTGAGTTGGAATTATTTAAACAGTGTTGTGAACAAAACCAAAAAGTAAAACCAGTAATAATGTTGGACGGTTTTGATGAAATCAGTCCGTTCTACAAAGAGACTGTCATTGATTTACTGCAAGGTCTAAGACAGACGGCGGTAGAACAGCTGTGGGTCAGCACCAGACCGCATCTGAAAGAGGAATTGGAAGATAAGCTACACCAGCTGTCCTACACACTGGAACCTTTTTCTGAAGAAAATCAAGTTGAATTCTTAACTAAATTTTGGAGTCTAAAGGAGTGGTTTACTGAACCAGATGATAAAGGGGAAGAAAAAGAAAAAAACAAGTTACAAATATTTGCTAAATGTTTAATTAAGGAACTGACAAAATCAATTAGTGACAAAGACAGAGAGTTCACCGGCATCCCATTACAGACACGCCTGTTAGCGGAGGCGTTTGATAAAGAAGTTAGAATATTTTATCAGTCAACCAAATCCAAGCCCGAGATATCGTTCAAGCTGGACTTGCTTGGGTTGTACTTACGATTTATTGAAAGAAAATATGACATCTATCAGGAGGAAAAGTTTCATGTCCCGGTGAGTAACGTGATTGCAAGAGAGCAACGAGAACGTGATTTAAAATGCATGAGAGAAGATCATCAGCTGCTGGCCTTCAAGCTGCTGTTCACAGAGGAACAAGTGGCACTGTTTCAAAACATAACAGAATGTTCATTTTCAACCCAGCAGTTAACAAGGATTGGGATAGTGCAAGTACATCATGACGGTAAACCGCACTTTATCCACCGCACATTTGCCGAATTTTATGTTGCGGATTGTTTGGTGAACTGCTTGACAGAAGGGAGCAACAGTTCAGAGCAAGTACAGACTTTCATACTGAAAGATATATTTCAGAAAGACGATTATCGGGTGGTTAGGGTTTTTATGGATAGATTATTGTCAAGGTCTGAGCCATCAGAACAAGTTTTAAAGGAATACGGAAATCAGATACATGGCTTACAGAAAGAATCTCAACTAGATGGTGGTGATGATGGTGGTAATGACGATGAAGACGATGACGACGAAGATGACGATTCTGATGATGATGATGATGATGATGATGACGCTGACTATGATGACTTTGTTGATGATGAAGATGATGATGATGATTACTACGGTTCTTTTAAAATTTGGGGTGATTCTCTCCAATTATTACACAGAGCAGTGCGTGAAGGAAATGCTAATATAATCGGATTTCTGTTAGATAGCGCGCAGACAGCACAGGACACAGACAGTGTAAATAAACTTTTGCTAGCACAAGATGAAGAGGGACGCACAGCCTGGCAACAGGCAGTGTTTTCGCACAACATACAGGTATTACAGAAGTTATGGGAGTGTGCTAAAGAGAACCTAACAGCAGAGGAGATAAATAATAAATTGTTATTAGCCACAGACTATGAGGGACGGACCGCCTGGCACTTGGCAGCAGAGTGGGGAAATTTAGGGATATTACAACAAGTATGGCAGTGGGCTAAAGAGAAACTAACAACAGAGGAAATAAATAATAAATTGTTATTAGCAACAGACAATGAAGGAAGGACCACCTGGCACGTGGCAGCATTGTCGGGCAATTTAGAGAAATTAAAAAAACTATGGGAGTGGGCTAAAGAGAAACTAACAACAGAGGAAATAAATAATAAATTGTTATTAGCCACAGACGATAAGGGAAGGACAGCCTGGCACGTGGCAGCAGAGTGGGACAAATTAGCGATATTAAAAAAATTATGGGAGTGGGCTGAAGAGAACCTAACAACAGAGGAAATAAATAATAAATTTTTGTTAGGCACAGACAACAAGGGAAGGACCCTCTGGCACGTGTCAGCAGTGCGGGGCAATTTAGCGATATTACAGAAAGTATGGAAGTGGTCTAAAGAGAAAATAGCAACAGATGAGATAAGTAAGAAACTGTTATTGGGTACAGACAATAAGGGAAGGACCGTCTGGCACGTGGCAGCAAAGTCGGGCAATTTAGCGACATTACAAAAAGTATGGGAGTGGGCTGAAGAGAAACTAACAACAGAGGAGATAAATAATAAATTGTTATTAGCCACAGACGATAAGGGAAGGACAGCCTGGCACGTGGCAGCAGAGTGGGACAAATTAGCGATATTAAAAAAATTATGGGAGTGGGCTGAAGAGAAACTAACAACAGAGGAGATAAATAATAAATTGTTATTAGCCAGAGATTATGAGGGAATGACCGCCTGGCACGTGGCAGCAAAGTCGGGCAATTTAGAGATATTACAAAAAGTATGGGAGTGGGCTGAAGAGAAACTAACAACAGAGGAGATAAATAATAAATTGTTATTAGCCACAGACGATAAGGGAAGGACCGTCTGGCACGTGGCAGCAGAGTGGGACAAATTAGCGATATTAAAAAAATTATGGGAGTGGGCTGAAGAGAAACTAACAACAGAGGAGATAAATAATAAATTGTTATTAGCCACAGACGATAAGGGAAGGACCGTCTGGCACGTGGCAGCAGACTGGGGCAAATTAGGGATATTACAAGAATTATGGGAGTGGGCTGAAAAGAAACTAACAACAGAGGAGATAAAAAATAAATTGTTACTAAGCACAGACAATAACGGATGGACTGCCTGGCACATGGCAGCAATGTGTGGCAATGTTGGGATATTAGAACAAGTATCGGAGTGGGCTAAAGAGAAACTAACAACAGAGGAGATAACTAATAATTTGTTATTAGCCACAGACAATAAAGGAAGAACCGCCTGGCAGGTGGCAGCAGAGTGGGGCAATTTAGGGATATTGCAAAAAGTATGGGAGTGGGCTGAAAAGAAACTAACAACAGAGGAAATAAAAAATAAACTCTTATTAGCCACAGACAATGAGGGAAGAACCCTCTGGCACGTGGCAGCAGAGTGGGGCAATGTAGAGACATTACAAAAATTATGGGAGTGGTCAAACGAGACACTAACAACAGAGGAAATACATAATAAATTGTTATTAGCCACAGACAATACAGGAAAAACCCTCTGGCACGTGGCAGCAGTGCGGGTTAATTTAGGGATATTACAAAAATTATGGGAGTGGGCTAAAGAGAAACTAACAACAGAGGAGATAAATAATAAATTGTTATTAGGCACAGACCATAAGGGATGGACCGTCTGCCATTTTGCAGCAGAGAGGGAAAATTTAGAGACATTACAAAAAGTATGGGAGTTGTCTCAAGAGAAACTAACAACAGAGGAGATAAATAATAAATTGTTATTAGCCACAGATAATAAAGGAAGGACCACCTGGCACGTGGCAGCAGTGTGGGGCAATTTAAGAATATTAAAACAAGTATGGAAGTGGGCTAATGAGAAACTAACAACAGAGGAGACGAATAATAAATTGTTATTAGGCACAGACAATGAGGGAAGGACCGCCTGGCACGTGGCAGCATTTTGTGGAAATGTTGGGATATTACAACAATTATGGGAGTGGGCTGAAAAGAGACTAACAACAGAGGAGATGAAAAATAAATTGTTACTAAGCACAGACAATAATGGATGGACCGCCTGGCACATGGCAGTAATGTGTGGCGATGTTGGGATATTAGAACAAATATCGGAGTGGGCTAAAGAGAAACTAACAACAGAGGAGATAAATAATAATTTGTTATTAGGCACAGACAATGAAGGAATGACAGCTTGGCACTTGGCAGCAAAGAAGGATAATTTAGAGACATTACAAAAAGTATGGGAGTGCGCTAAAATGCAAATAACAACAGAGGAGATAAATAATAAATTGTTATTAAGCACAGACAATGAGGGAATGACCGTCTGGCACGTGGTAACAGGAAAGGGCGATTTTGTGGGTTTACAGAAATTGTCGGATTGGGCCAAAGGAAAACTAACAGCAGGGGAGAAAAATAAATTTTTATTAGGCACAGACAATAAGGGAAGGACCGTCTGGCTTGTGGCAGCAAAAAAGAGCTATTTGGAAGGCTTTACAGAAAGTGCGGGATTGAGTTAAGAGAAACCAAAAAACAGAAGGTGTAACCAGTAAATTTTATTAGCCATATGCGGTAAAGATGGACTGTATGGCACGTGGCTGCAGAGGAGGTCGATTTTCAGTCATTACAGTAACTGGTTAAATATTTACTAACACCAAAGCAGGTAAAATATTGTTATTTGCCTCCGTTCATATGGGATGGACTGTATGGAACGTGGCAACCAAGAAGGGCAATTTATGGGCATTATAGTAACTGTGGAATTTGGCTAAATATATCCTAACAGCAGAGGAGATAAATACGATATTTCCATCTGCCACAGACCATTAGAGAAACACTCTCTGGCACGTGGCAGCAGAGAAGCAAAACGTAGAGATTTTAGAGGAATTATGGGACAAGCTAAAGAGAAATACAACATGGGAGTTCGAAGATATATAATTTAGTTCAGCATAGACACTAATGGAAGGACCATCTGACATTTGGCTACAAAGGGGGG
>Ga0268261_10001611_pt1 | contig 15679 bp, 10 predicted proteins | sample TergutNc150P1_FD_190353 | JGI IMG/M metagenome (GOLD analysis project Ga0268261, IMG submission 190353) | Nasutitermes corniger P1 segment gut microbial community from laboratory colony in Florida, USA - Nc150 P1 (SPAdes) (version 2) | ecosystem: Host-associated > Arthropoda: Insects >... | reverse complement strand
CTTGTGCACCTGCTAAGTGTCTCCCCTTAGCAAGTGCACGAGACAGCCGCCTGCAGAGAATGAGAATACCAGAGGCTGCATACATGTACAATTAACATCACTGACCTCCTGAAGATGAGCGGATGACGCTCGAAACATGTAGAGGAACTTAATTTTACGTAATTTATATAAAAATTGTGTATCAAGTTGGTATCAATAAAGGAATCACATTGGAGTATTTAGATATTTTTCTTGCTTTGCAAATGTAAGAAAATCACCCCACTTGTGAATGGAAATGGACAACAGATGATATACAGTATGACACACTGACAGCCTGCCACATTTCACACTATCTTAACATTGGGAAAATACAAAATGTAATACTTCCTTTTATGCACTTTTGCGTGCACCCTAAAGACACCTTCTTTACTTCTTACTCTCCAATTTGCTGTCTGGTCTGTGAAGCCAACATGCATTATGTGACAGCACTACTCACCTCCTGCAGAAAGGGTATATTAACTCCTGCTGGAAGGCTGCACTCATATTCAGAACGTTTGCACCTACGCAGAACTCCCTTAAAGCTGTCCAATTCTTGGCAAGTCAATGTTAAATTACAACGATTATGGAAAAATGTACTCCTCAGATCTGTGCATCGAATTCTTCTGTATCTTCTTTTTAAATATGATATGGCATGTTCGGTTTCAACGTGATTTCTTTTATCTTCAATAAAGTATTTAAATGGGTCAGGTACAATTTCTAAGAAACCTTCAATGCTGAACTGTTCAGTATACTTCTTTTGGAGTGCTAGAGCTTCTTGTCTTTTAAGATAGTCTTCACGAGTAGGATACTTCTTTGTTTCCAGAGCATGAGCTACAAAATCCTTCATGGCATTCTCATCACTGCCAAGTTTTTCACAAGTTTCCCACAGATATGTAGGATCAGCATTTGGAAGAATGGCAACTAAAGTTTCAAACTGCATCTCAACTCTGTCCTCCTCTGAGATAGAGGGACCACCCAATGATTCAACATGAGCTTCTTTCAGAGTCTGGCGATGTGGATAATCAGCGTTCTCTAATAATTCTGTCACCACATTAAAAACAGACTCTTCTGTTTGAAGTGTCTGGCACTGTTGTTTTAGATACTGTGGATCTGCATCAGGAAACATTTCCATCAATAGTGACTTGTACTTCAGTTGATTCTGAGTCAACATGATTTCTTCAGCTGCATCCTTCCTCTGTGGTAATAAATTCCTCTGATTAGTATTTTTTTGCCTGCTTATCTTGTCTGGTGAAGATTCATCAAGCGACTCCCCTTTAGTCTTTCTTCTCTTTCTTGTTAAGGTACATGCAATCAGCTCCATACTTTCTGTGGATGATAATGGAATTACAGCTTCACCTGCAGCATAAACATCAGGTTTGACATCTTTCCAGCCAGGCCCTGAAGATTCAGAAGTGTCAGTCTTCAATGCAAAGTCATCACTCATAACAATAGGCTGGGTCTGTATATTATAATTTGCTGTAGATGTAATGTCAATTTCACAGATGTTATTTGTATCCCTATAGTCCCACTCTGCAGACATATTAGATGTTGAAGTACTTGACACTTCCCACACATCTGGCTGCTTGGTATCAGCTGCAGAAGAGACAGTTTTTATCACACTATCAACGGTAGGCAGGATACTTTCAGGTACATGACTTGTATTACATTCTTTACTAGAAGGTTTGCCAACTGACAGACATGACTTGGAAACTTTACCCTGTTCAACTTTCATGCCACATTTCTTGTTGAAAGGACTTCCCATTTTGTTCAGTTCTGAATTTCTGGATCTAAAAGGATACATATCATTTGATGTAAAAGCTTTCCTATTTATTTTTGAAGTGGAAGGCTGAGGTTCAGGATGAATGTTTGTTCCAGATTCATTTTTCTTTATTGTGTTAGTTTCTTCAACAGATGTACATGGCTGAGGACTGGAGAGAACATGTGTTTCTGAAACATTCTTACTGCGGTCCCATGTGACATCTGATTGATTACCCACACTACTGTTGTCACTTACAGATGAAGTGCACAGTTCAGGTGTCCACTCCATTCTTAAGAATTCCTGCATCACAATCTGGACTCTATTCTTATCATCTAAATTTGCTTCCAGATAAGAATAAATTTGTTCCAAGTTCTGTCTTGGAACAGTGCGATGAATAAGTACAGCCTCTTCGAGCAATTTCCAACGAATATCATCCTGATCTTCAAATTCTTCACCAGATTCATCAACTTCTCTGGCAGGTGAATTAAGCTGTTCCTGCTTATCTTCAGCTTCAACTGGGACTTGGTATTCAGTATTATTATTTGGGTCATTGTTATTAACATCACACATAAAGTTGTCATTCTGATTGTTTGGTATAGAAGTAGCGTGGCTATTATTAGGTTCTAAATTAAGTTTGGTATTACTGCTTTGAACAGCTGCTTTAACAAGTACATAACTTTCATTTTTTGAAGCATCTGCTGCTACTGATGATGATGACGACAACAACAATGATGCAGTGGGCTCTGTTCCATTTACTTGAAAACTATTCTCTCTTTTATTTTGTGAAACGCTCTCAGACAGACACATATCAACTTGGCATGCTGCCAGGGCTTCAGCATGACCATTACTGCTATCCATAATGCTATTCATTTCTCCGGTAACATAATGCATATGTGATTCTGCAGCACAACCAAAATCAGAGCTTGACAAATGTAACACATCTGGATCATTAAGTGCAATGCACTCCATGGATGATGTACAATGAAGATCCTCAAGATAATCATCGTCACTTTCGTCTGGAACATTAATTACATCTCCTTCACCACCATTACTTCTTAAGCCCAGACTGACCAGAAGGTGTGTAGTAACAAACTGCACCCGATCACTTCTAAGATAATGAGTCTCTAGTAGCTCATATATTTCATTGGCATCTACCATTCTCTCAGCACCAAATGTCTCCAGTTCCTTCTGAACCTCACCAACATCATTGAACAGAGCATCAATATCATCAATGACACCAAACATTGCTTGCATTAATGTAACAACGTATCTGTAAAAAAAAAAAATACACATATATTTGTAGAGCAAGAAAATATATTACAGAGCAGTAAGCAATATCGTTCACTCTGGCACAAGGATTCCAGAGTTCCAGGCAAAACTCTACACTCTTGAAGGATAATGCACTACATTCCTTCAAAATGTCAAGAACCACTTCTCCAGTGACACAGCATGTAGCAACTTAAACAAGACTACAAATAGTGTTAACTTCTGTCCACACCTTAGCATCATGAATGTAACACATAAAAACATAAAGCATCAGTTGCTTTGAATCTTGGCATTACATGGAGGCAAGAAGTCAATTTCACATACACACCACCCCAACAATCAGTAGGTTACATACACATTATTTGACAAACTGAATTCAAAAGAAAAATTTCCAGCATCTCTCCTCTGCTGGGGAATGAATGCCAGGTGTCTGTCCAAAGGCAGTAAAACAAATTAACATGCTGAGGAACTAACTCATTATTCAATCCTATTTTTTCATCACATCATTTGTGTTGTAGTAGCTTTCTTAATATCTTTCTCAGTATTTCTCCCATTTAACTATACTTTTACATGGACCTAGAATGATTTTTAGTACATTTTTAATCTTAATTAACACAGTGTTGATAAACATAATTATACTCCCAAGAACTGTTCAGTAAAGCAGCTGTTAAGAGCAGGATACAAACACTCTGCAAGGGTAGGCACAAAGAAGTTCTATCATCATCGTTGTCATCATCATCATCCAAATCAAGATTAACTCTTAATCAATTTGACATGTTCCTATTACATCACACTTGTTTCATAAATTAATCAATTCAAACAAACTTATTTTTATGTGATAAATATGTTTATGCTATTAATTAAATCTACGTTTAATAATAAGATATATATTTTATTTCATTATGCATGTTAACTTAAACTGGTAGTATCTAGGGCTACCACATGTCCTTTTCTCCCCAGCTATTCCTCTTTCTCAACACAAAAATTTCCATACAGGCAGGTTTTTTAAATATATACTAATTTCTTGGGGTTTTCATGACCGGATGTTACTTAAGGCTTTGATTACTGTAATGGTACGAAAATGTAAAAAAAATATTTCTACTACTTTTTTTTTAAAAATACATAGTTATGATACCACAGTGTCAATGTACGATTAAAAAACACATGAGTTCAGCAGCTGAGCTTCAGAACATCTTGGTAAACTCTGACACAGAAATTCTGAACAACCTGAACTCTATGAAAAACATGCTTAAAGAATGTCTCTCTCTGAATTTCGTACCCATGAAATGTAAAGAACTATTAGCACAGAATGTTGAAAGGCTCATTCATTTAATAAGTGTGACCCTTTTTATGCCCTTTTCCATAGTCATCATCAACATCCATCACAAGTTAGGCTTTGATAGACCTGTTTTGGCCTCGTCTAATAACATCTTCAAAGGTCTACCAAGTCATCCTCATTCATTTGCTCAATAATTCAGCATTACTTTTGGCATCCTGTTGTGGTTCATTCTTGTTACATTTCATAGCCAATTTGATTTGCATCTCCTTAGTTTCTCATTGACTCATTCTAATTTCAACTTTTCCAAAATTTCTTCATTTGTTTGGTGGTCAAAAAGGGTGTACCTGACCGTTCTGAAAAATTTCATCATGACTAATGCCAATCATTTTTTATCCTTTTTTCTAAGGGTCCAAATTTCGCTTCCATATAAAAGAATGGGGAGAGCCAGTGTCTTGCATACTTTTATTCTTGAAAATTTCTGACCAAAGTTGGTTTAAAGGTGTTGTTTAGAATTCCCAGTATTTCAGAAAACTTCACTAGCTTTCGTTGAATAAACTTTTCATTTTTATAGGAAATTTCACAACTGAGATATTTAAAATTCTTTACTGCTTGTAAACATTTATCCACAGCGATTTTACATCTTACTGAGTGTTGTCCCATAAATGCAATTATCTCAGATTTTTCTGGTGACATTTCCATTCCAAAATTTTTATGTTATGTTTTGTAATGTGAATACTCATATGTAAATCATCATCTGAATCAGCTACTATGACTTGATTGTATGCAAAAAGTAGTGTGTGTATTTTTGTACCAGTTGATAAATTAATGGCTTTTGTGTATATCTGGTACCATTTCACTGTTATTCTATTCATGTAAATGTTGAAGAGTGTGGGTGATAAAGGGCAGCTCCATGATTAATTTATGTTCTTCCGATAACTTTACTTTTATTTTGTTTCTGAAGTCAATTTCTGTTGTACTTTTTAATAATAAATTGGTAATATTCTTGCTTCATAATATTTCAAAAAATTTGTCTCTTTTAACTCTGTCAGAGGCTTTCACATAATCAAGAAATGCAATATACATGGGGTGCCGATAAGTCGTTAGCCTGACCAGGAAGGAAACAAGCTACAGCGACCAAACTCGAGATTTATTCAACATACTCCCCACAAAGCTCAATACACTTCCTAAGTCACTCAAAAAAAAAAAAAAAACAGAAGGTTGTCTGTCCAACCACGTCTCTGCGGCAGCAATGACCTCCACGTCTGACAAAAAATGGCAATCTTTCAATAGCTTTTTTCAGTCCAGGGAACAGGTGGTAGTCCAATGGGGTCAGATCCGGAGAATAGGGTTGGGGATCAAGACACTGGAAGCCCAGGTAGGCCAATTTCTTTGGGGTTGCAAGTGCCTGGTGAGCCAGGGCATTGTCATGCAAGAACAAGAACCCCTTGGTGACCTTCCCATGGCGTTTTTCCTTCAAAATGTCCTTCAATTGCACCAGCAAAAATAAGTAATACTCCACGTTGATAGTTTGGCCCTTTGGAAGATAATCAATGAGGAGGATGCCGTCTTGATCCCAAAAAATCAAGGCGAGAACTTTTCCAGCACATTTTTGCACTTGGAATTTTTTGGGGCGGGGTGAGCCGCTCTGCTGCCACTCCACTAATTGTTGCTTTGATCATTTGGATTGCGCTGAAGAAATTCTAAAAGTTGCTCATACGACTGGCACTGTTGACGTTTTTGATCTGTGTTCAGGAATTTCGAGACCCACTTTGCGGAGAGCTTCCGCATGTCCAAATCTTTATGAATGATGGACGCAACCCGCTCACGTGAGATGTCCTGTTGTTCAGCTATTGATTTAGCCCAAATCCAGCGGTCTTCCAAGATTAGCTCGTGAATTTGATCAATAATTTCCAGGGTGGTCACTGTTTTGAGTCGTCCAAGATGAGGCGCATCAAAGGTGGAAAAATCACCGTGTTTATACTGGGTCACCCAGTTTTTGACGGTGGCATACAATGGTGCATGTTCCCCTAATATTTCTGTCAGAATGGCGTGAATTTCCTTCGGCACCTTGCCTTGCAGAAAAAAAAAACCTGATGACAGCTCACATCTCGATGTTGTTGAAATCACGCGCGTCCCCTGACATGCTTCCTTACAGCCTCTGTAACAGGAAAAGACTTGCAATTCGGCACATGAACAAACCCCTCTTTCCAACGACACTATCAATTCCATCCTATGACATCGGGAAGTAGGCCAGGCTAAGGACTTATCAGCACCCCCTCGCAGATTTCCAAATTAAACTCTCTTCTTTTTTCTCTAAGTAATTAAATAGTAAACAATGGATCAATGTACAATGTGCCTTTTCAAAATCCATTCTGGCAAACCAAATGGAACTTTCTGCTTGTACTATCAATTTTTCATTTAAAATTTTACTACATAGTTTATAACATGCATTAAGTAGGCTAATTACTCTATAGTTTTCCACTTTTTGTTTGTCACCTTTCCTGTATACAGGTACGAAAATACTGTTTTCCAGTCTTCCACCATATAAATGTTATTTAAAAAAACACTACCCTCTCTTGAAATGAGTCTTGTGGATTTATAAAGTTTAGAATTCAAGTTACCTTGGCCAGGTAATTTTCCATATTTTTTTTTAGTGCTTGTTTCAGTTCTTCCAATATTATAATTTCACTGTCAACATTTTCAGTATTCCAATCATTTTCTATGAGAGTTATTATTCCACAATTCCTTATAATAATGTAAAAACAATTCTTTACTTGGAACAGGGTTTATATTTGTTGATTCTTTCATATCTTTGTTCATGTGTTTGAGTAGTTTGTGTTTGGTTTTATTTTGTATATGGCAGATTCTAAGTGTGATATAAATTCTTTATGGGATTTGCAATGTCTTTTCCTGGTTTCTCTATTGGCAATGGCTCTTCTATGCTTATATTCATCTCAGTGTCTATGGTCTTTATTTGAAGATACTTCCTGAATGTTAAATTTTTCTGTTGTACAATATATTTATTGCACCATCCCATGTGTATAATTTTTTTTGTGTAAATACTTTGTATCTTCCCTAACTTTCATTTGCTCTCTGTGAGATTATTGTTTCATGTTCCTCCATTCCAACACAATACTGCTGCTTTCTGGAATTTCTTTTAGTTTCTGTTGAATTATTTGTTCATCTGGCCATCTTATACTTTCACCATTCAATAATCTGACTTTATAATGAAGTATATTTTCTTTGTGTGTAGTGTTCTTGGGTAAATGTAACCATTATGATAGAAATCTTAATTTATCAAAAGTCAAAAAGTGATCTGAACCAATACCACTTCCTCTGTCAACTCACACATCCAGGTATAGTTCTGATAGCCTCCTGCTTGCAATATAACTATTTTGAAACTGTGAGCTGGCCGTGTGTTTATATATGCATATTTTTTGTGTTTATAGAATGAGATCATTATTTTCATGTTGTAGTATGTGACCAAATCTCTTAGTTTCAATCCACTGGTATTTGTTAACTGGTTCTCCAAAACTTCCTACAATATTATGGATTTCAGCATTTCCTGTTCTACATTCAGGTCTCCTAACAGAAAGATGTAATTATTTATTTTACTTTTGTCTCATAAAAGTTCTCATCTTCAACCCTTCCTTCTTCTGGGACAGAGAGTCCAAAAAATGATAAAGTCCCTCTTCCAAGACTTAGTTTTACCTAATTTATTCTTTCGCTCCAGTATTTGAAGTTAACAATTGTGTATTTGATCACTTTATGAATCTAAATCATTACACCCACTTGTGCTCACGTACTTCTGTTTAAACCACTGTATGTTACTATGTAATAATTTGTTTCCATTGTACCCCTCAATTTCTTCTTTAGTTCTGTAATTGCTACAATTTTAATTACTTTCTTATATAATATACTGTCTAGTTCCTCTTCTTTGTGGGTTATTCCCTTTACATTCCAGGTTGCATAATTGTTATATTTTGCTTTTTTCATTTTTGCTTAACCATTTTCTTGCTACAATTCATTGTCAAGTTCACACCCTCTTTTAGGTTTGATAAATGGGAAATGTCATATTTTCTTTTGATGTATATATTGTAACCCTAGCAGTGTGTACTTTACTGTAAAGAGAAATGTAAAATTGTGGTACCACCTACAAAAATGTGTTGGTGAATATCTCCTAGAAAATTACTTGAAACCTGTCAGTGAGATGTGAAATATAATAAGGTTTTGTTAAAATATATATTCACTTGGTTGGTAACTACTTATCCAATTCATATTCTGTACATGATTAAATACACAGTCTTTTATGATTTCGGGTCCTTATTCTGGGATACATTCATGTCATGAATGAAATTTTCTGTGCATTCTTCTTCTTCTTCATGCAACAGGGACAAATCATTCTATGCCACCAGAACTGTAATGGCCATAGCTGCAAAGCATCAGGAGAAGCTGGAGAGAAATCAAATGTACTAACAGGTGGTGATGAGTATGGAAAATGTGTTCATAAAATATCAAGCTTGAAACACCATACAACTGAAATTGTTTTCATATACAGATTATCATGTTCACTAAGTGGTCATAATGCAGTACGACTAAACTGATATCACTGTGTGAGAACCTTCTGCACATACACAAATCCAAGTGATTCAGCAAATGCAACATTATTATAAATAGTAGGAACTATGAAAACAGAAAGGAATGCAATACCAGAGCCACGTGAACAGTTCTGAGATTCTGTGCAGGTTTTTATAACAACAGACATGACATACAGGACAAAGATAACACTGCACAACCTTAATCATTCATAATAATGAACATGTAAAAACTGAAATCTATGATGGTAATGTTGAAATAACAAATCAATCAGTAAAGCTTATACAGTGTACATCAATTTTTTTTTTACATGAAGGCCAAGTCACTCAAACACTAACTGCTCTAAGTGGTCTACTTGTGACTGAAAGAAATGTCTCTTTTGCTTACTTACACTAGAACTGAATGGTATTTTTGGGAAAATTTGTTTTTAACAATCACCCAATAAAGCACAAACAGACTTAATGCTAGGCTCATTATAAATCTATAATAACATGACAGTGTTAATAGGTTGGTGCTGCTATACGTTTGTGTGTCAGCCATGAAAGTAAGCATTAAAATGGGTCGCCTTACTTTGACTTCAAATAGAAGGGTATGTGGGCATTGGTTTAGTTTAACCTTATAGCCATTTGCTTGGACATTTAAAATTTAGTGCACCCTTTATATAAAATGTGAATACTTTATTAACCAGGAAAAAAGGTAAGGGGGAAGAGGGGGAAGAGACTGTGCAGCATGTCTCAAAAAATTCATTAATTATATCTGTTGATTAAGTACATGAAATGTGGTCAGTGTGGGGTGGCAGTAAACTCATCCTATGCAGGCCTATAGGATGCACAGTGGTTAAAGGTTATAGTGAAAGGTTTGAAAGATAATGGTACTTTTGAGGATACCTCAAAATTCATTTTAAAAAACTAGTATTTCATTCACTTATAAATTACACTACAAATCCCTAACAACCAAGAGTTATGTTATATCAAACACCCTTTTCTTCTCTATCCAAATTTAAAAAGTGAATTACATCATAGTTTGTGGTCAATATGTTGATGATTTCTCTTTAGCATCAAACACAGTTCTATTGCAGACAAAACAAATATAACAAAAATGATAACAATTAATTCTTCACAATATCCATTACATACTGGCCATGATGAAAAATATAGAGATGAGTCTGGAAATACAAAATTCGTCAGTTTACACACTGATAATTACCTTACTTGGAAGAATCATTTTGATCAATATGTACCTAAAAAAAATATTTTACCTATTCTCGCTCTATGATGAAAATGGGATAATTTTCCAAGGTAAATCATCTTATAGGAATAAAATAATCACTCTACAAAAAATGTTAGAATCATGGTGGGTGGAAAATCTAGAAATCCACAGTAAATGGCCAAGAAAAATTTCAAACAAATTCAGGTGTACATTGTATTAATACAAGAAACAAATATTGTCCTCACAGAACAACTGCCAACTTTCCATGTTTTCAGAAAAATACATACCATGCTGTCATCAAAACATACAATGGTCTACATGTCTCATAATAACCTCAATTTAAATCAGCATTAATAAGATACTAAAACAACGCACCTTTTCTTCTATTGATGAATTTATTACGTTTAAACACGACTCTTATTCTTATTATGATGTGTGCATCACCATTTCGGTGCATAATTTGCATTATGTGAAATACTTGTACTTCCTACAATGTGTTTTGTTTTTACAGCTAATTCCACATCCTTTCACCACTGACTAAATTTTAAATCCAAGAAATTCATATAACTATGTGTGTAATGTAATATAAACCCTTCTGAATGCATTAATCACCTCAATTCTTTGTAATTACAGATAGTGAATGCTGCAACGCAAAGCAGCTGTTCACGTATACACAATTCCGTGGTACTCCGATGTCACAACACAATACTCCAAGGAAGACCCTGTAAGTACACCACTTATGGTACCGCATTCAATTACCTAAAACAATTTACTTTCAAATCTACGTAGAGTACAAAATACTGTACATTTGCTGAAAGAAAGTCTTTCCTATTACCTCTTTTAAATATCAAAATACAGCCTGTATTATTTGTCATTATTTATTTCCTACCTCACTCTGGATAAGTGAATACCATTTACACAAACTCAGCATTACCAATAACTCGCGAGACAACATACGAACAGCACTACGGCTTTCCCACACCAGATTTCAACTCCACACACACACACACACACACACACACACACACACATACGTACGCACACGCACGCACAGACCATCGCACACACCACAGATCACAGATCATCTAGTATGCGTACGCCAATCCGACATCGCCGAAGAGTCCATGGATCAGACGTACAGAAGTAAACAGTGATCCCAATCACAGAGCTCAACAACTGAAAGGTGTGCAACGATGTCGCAGTCTGACGAGTGTGGCTCTACGGTCGTATCCACATAAGTGCAATTACAATAATTAGTGAAATCAGACGAAATATACCTAGGGTAACTAATACGTGACTAGTGTGTGAAAAATAACGTGGGAATCGCATTCATTTTTATCAGTACACAGTGAAGTCGTCAAATGGCTATCATTGCACAGTAACATAAGTTCAAATGAACATATCACAAATCAATCAGTTCATAACGATTGTTAATATTCAAGTAATCTGTGACGTCACATATTGTACAGCTACCAATCCCATCAAACCCAGGGAGATACGTGTGTGAAAAAATAACGTGTGATTCAAGTGAACATATTACAACGATTTTTAATATTCAAGTGTTCTGTGACATTGCATACAACATAGCGCCAAGCCATGGCAAAACCACTCCCACTGCTTTACGCCGCTGCCTGCCAGTCACACGGCCCGACTAGCGTCTGCGTATCGCAGGCGTGCGGTGATGCCATTACTTGAGCCACGCTTGCACTCAATCGGGCGCACTTGTGCCACTATTTCACTCGCGGACCGAGAGCCCGCCGACCGGACCCTGACGGCCTAAGGCCTCATTCACACTGCCAGCCGAGCCGAACAGAACCGATTCGGCTTGGAAAACAAACCTACATTATGAAATTGAAGCATTCACACTGCACGCCGAACCGAACCGGACCGTGCCTGACCGAGCGTGTTCCCTGGCTGATGTTTATTTTTACTCGCCAGCCGACGAGCGATTATGTTGCGCAATATGTCTAACTTCCTGGGGTTGAAGTGCGTGTTGTTGTACAATGAGTGCAAATACATTGGATTGCGAAGTTTTAATCAATGCGGTGCATTTAAGACCGGCTTTGTGGGAACAAAGTGACAAAAACTATCAGAACAGAAACCTTAAACTAAAATTGTGGGAAGAAGTGGCTGCTGAATGTGACTCTTCTTGTAAGCAAAAATGTTATTTTTTTTATTTATTGAGTGCAATTCAGTCACGTCATGTGTTGAGGGAATAGTACAAATGTAATTTACGATTCATTATCATTTATTAGACATAGTACATGACCATCACACATAATTTCGTCGCTGTTTGTTACACACTGGTCTGCACTGTTATAATAAATTACTGTTTTCAGACAGTCGATCCACATCACTATTAAAATAAACAGTGAATGTTTCTCTTATCCTTCTGTCCCTCAAATTTGATCTGTTATTAGATCGTGTGAGCTGACGTTCAGGTTCATTAAGATTGGTACTGAATGAATCTTCTTGACTTTGTAATTCCAAGAGAGATGCCTCATCTAAACCTTCTCTGTCTATGACTGTGTTGTGCAAAACACATATACATTTTACAGTTCTGCCCGCCATATAAGGAGATGTTTCAATAGGCTTGTTTAATATTCTCCATTTAGCTGCGAGTATTCCAAAGTCACCCTCAACTACCCTCCTACCCCTGCTTAGACGGTAATTAAAGAGTTTCCGAGACTCAGAAAGCTGTCTTCTGGGATATGGCCTCATAAGGTAACTAAGCAACTGATATGCTTCATCCTCTAGTATCACAAATTGAAGTTCCACATCTGATAGTGGTAGTTTCTTAGCATTAGGCATGCTAAAATTATTGCTGCTTAGAAGCTGATACAGTGAAATGTGACAAAAAATCCCACCGTCTGATTGCTTTCCATACGCACCAACATCAATGGCAATGAATCTATACCGGGCATCAGCAAGCCCTTGAAGCACAACAGAGTAGTAATGCTTACAGTTGTAGTACATGTTGCCTGAATTTGATGCACATTTCAGCCGTATATGTTTTCCATCGATACTGCCTACACAGTTCGGAAAATTCCACTTAAGATAGAACTCGTTTGACATCGCAAGTAGCATTTCTGTTGTTGGTCGGGCATATGAAGAGGCGCCATGGTTTTCCATATAGCCTCACAAACCTCATTGATTATGTAATGGGTAGTATAAATTCCGAGTCTGAAGGAATCTGCCTGGGCTGCATAAGAAGCCCCCGTTGATAAAAACCTGCAATTATACACGCAGTGAAAACACATTTCCATACTTTTTATACCACAGGCCAAAATGTGAAGAACAAATGGAAACATTTCAGGGACAACTTCCGTGCAGAACTCAACATAATGAATGCAAATAAATCCGGAGATTCCGGTTTATCACCCAGCAAAAGGGAGTCTCGGTGGAGGTGTTTTAAGATGTTGACTTTTTTTAAGTTCTTCGAGTGCTAGAAAACTGGATAGCAACATTCAGTTTCAATCTAAGCAACTTGATCGGGAGTCAAAAGATCCTGCAAAGGGCAGCTGCACTATTATTGACGATGATTTCGTTCCTGAATGCTCTTCTGCTGACAATTCAATACACAAGCGAGCACCATCGGAGACGTCTCGGGCGTCTGTTCAGCGAAGGACGAAGCCTAGGCGTGGAAAGCGCCCATTGGAGGAAGCGATGATAGAGATTGAAAGGAAGAAACTTGATCTGATGCAGTCAATGGACAATGGACATGAGAAATGGGAAACATGACATACCACTCATTGATGAGTATCTGGGAACCTACAAAGAGACTTCCAGAGGATAGGCAAATGTTCTTCCGCGTAAAAATTTAAGATATGATGTTTCAGAAGACCCAAAAACAAAAGGGACCCAAAGTAGCACCAGTTCATCTCAAATGTAGCTCTTTCATTACGAGGATGGAAGATCAAATCAAGGAGAAAGAGGCCAACACTTGACGGCCCAATCATTTTTCCAGACTTTCAGCGAATGACAACTGTGTTATAATCGGAGTTATTTGTCTTTCCATTATCCAACATCCCACACATTTTTGTGGGTTCCTTACCATTACCTTATTAAAGTTCATAATGATTAAAGGACATTTAACTAAACTGACAAATAAACATACAGTTATAACAATATCTCACATCGTGTAACAGATTATTACGCATAATAACACCAAACGTTATAATAAATGTATTATGCAATTCTGGTCCTGTTCTGCAGTTTGTATCTTACCTCAGTGTTAGGATGAGCCGCTCCTCAGGGCTAATGGACCTTCGAAATTTGTATTTTGCTTCTTAATTGATGTGTGAATTAACTCTAAAATATACTTAAATGTGTCTGAGCTCATTCTGAGGTACCTCCAAATCTTTTTTCGTCTGTAAGTAAGTCATCTAGAAGTCATCTCGTCGAAACTTTCATACCTAGAGCTTATATTATGCACCCAGAAACGTCTCTTTCTAGTAAATAAGAGGCTTCTCCACCAAATATTGTCCATTAATTAAAATACATGCACTTGGTTTGACATACTCGCATTTCAGTTCGGGTCGGCTCGTCTTGCCATGTGAATAGTCACTCGCTCGGCCCGGTTCAGTCGGTCGGGTCAGGTTCGGTTCGGCTCGGCTTGGCCTGCATTGTGAATAAAGCCTAAGGAGATATTTTCTTCTACCACAAGTAATACGCATGCGCCGAGCGGCAAGTCATTCCGTGTCCGAAGTAATTTCCGTGTGTTTACCGCGACCACCAAACACCACGAATTTACCATGGCGCGGATGACCTGCTGCGTTGGCCGCCATATTTGCACTCCGTTCGATAGTAGTTCCGAGTACAATTCGACACGTACATGAATATTCCGTGGTGCACCCGTGCTGGTCAAAAATCATATAACACATCGACTGCATCGCCATCGCCATAATGGCCGTTGTAGTTCAACCTTGGCCTCCGCTGGAAATATAAAATCATGGATCAGAGTTGCGAATAGAAAGTCAGTGATAATCCGTGGCAAATTGTGCTGCCATCCATCGTCTCGAGTCACGTGGGACATTGGTAAACAGCGCCTCTACCGGTACTCTCGAGTAATATGTTTACTAAACTCGACAGCACAATCAATTTCTGTTCATGTACTTTTATTTCAAAAAAATATTCTAATCGTTAACACAACTTCAATTCAGTGTGTACTGCACACCTGATAACACGTAGAGAAATTTAGATTACAAAATTTTTAAAAAATATGCATATCAAATTACATGAGGAATTGAGATCTCATTTACCTTACATTGCAAAATCTATACAGGCAATTGTCTTGTAATGTCCAAAATTACAGGTTATTACTTTGGTCTGATAAACTCGAAAACTTGTTGCTCAACGCTTGCCCCAGTTACGAAGTATAGAATGTAGGAAGACAGTCGTCTTGCCTTGCAATTTCATGTCGTCAGCGCGACCCAGTTATGTTCCGCGTATACCATATATGGAAAATTCTGGTCAACTGGGGCGCGCGATTTACCAAAACCCCCGGAAGTCGCTGCGGTCATCAAAAGGCCTCTATTTAAACTCTCACCCCA
>Ga0268261_10001610_pt1 | contig 15682 bp, 15 predicted proteins | sample TergutNc150P1_FD_190353 | JGI IMG/M metagenome (GOLD analysis project Ga0268261, IMG submission 190353) | Nasutitermes corniger P1 segment gut microbial community from laboratory colony in Florida, USA - Nc150 P1 (SPAdes) (version 2) | ecosystem: Host-associated > Arthropoda: Insects >... | reverse complement strand
TTATTATTTTTTATGTACCTTATATGTTCTTTGTGCCTTGTTGTGATTGGTCTACCGGACTGTCCCACGTAATTCATTCCACATGTATTACACTTTATTTCGTATATCCCACTTGGGTTCTTGTTGCCTATTTTCTGCACTAGCTGTTGATATATGGTGTTACTGGCCCTAAACGCTATGCCGATTCCTGCGTTTTTGAATAGATTAGTTACCTTCCTTATTAGGGGGCTGTGGTATGTGAATGTTACCCATTTTTTGTTGTTTGTTTGTTCTGTTTTCTTTTCGTTTTTTCTTGTAGGTCTTTTGTTTTGTTTAGCTATTTCTTTCTCTTTTATGTTCTGTATTACTTTTATGGGGAAGCCATTCTGTTAAGCTATATTGCATATGTTTTCCCATTCTTGCGTCCTTGCTTGCTCTGTGATAGGTAGCGTTAATGCTCCGTTTATGTAGTGTGTGAATGCCGCTTTTTTGTGGTCCCACAGGTGATCAGATGTGTACTGAATTGTGATATTTGCATTGGTTGGTTTTCTGTATACACTGAGTTCTATCTTGTTTATGTTTCTGCTGATTGTTAGGTCCAAGTAATTTAGTGATTTATTTACTTCCATTGTTGCTTTGAATTCCAGCTGTTCCTTGATATTATTCATGATACTGGTTATTGCTATTTCATTTCTTTTGTTGTGGTTAAAGATGACACACAAATATCACAATTCAGTACACATCTAATTAATGTTAAGTTTAAATCATGTTTTCAAAAACAATAAGATTATGTGAAGATTCTCATGTATATTTATTAAGATGCCCTAGCAGCAGTTGTTTGGGTAGTCAGGAGCTGTCTTGGATTTTTAATATCTGTCCATACGTGGCCCATGTACTTAATTATTAAAAATAATGTCTTACACTCCCATATTGCATTTTGGACACGTGTGTATGCCTGCATTTCAACATGTACTTGTGTGCTATACTCTGTAATAAATCAGATTTGTTTATATGACATGAGTATCATGTAGTTTCCCTCTTTTTCATTTTTCATGTTTATGAGTTGTGCTGAATTATGCAATTTGTTGCGTACACCTTTTCTTTTAGATAGTGGATTTACCTGTTGATGACTGTACAAAGACACAACATCTGATAAGTTGATTATAATTGAGCTAGGTTAGTGTTTTGTTTTTTTACATATACATGATTAAGCACAATGGGCAATCACAGTTAAACAATGCTAGAAAAGTTCTTATTTTACAGACACAACTGCAGTGATGTCTTTGAACTTCAGCCACATATGTCGACTTTGTATGGAACGAGATGACACATTAGTTCCTCTTTTTGAAAAAGGAGGATATCTGCTTTTTAGAATCAAGACCCTAGCTCCAAAGTTGAAGGTTGGTTTTGTATTTTACCCACTTCACTCGTTTTGCTGTTGCATTGTTTTGTTCCATTTTTAATTTTAGTATAATGACAGACTAAGGCACATAACATTTCATGCTTTGCAGAACCAAGGCACACTGTGATTATTTTTGGAACATAAACAATGATAAATGCTCATTAGCTTTATTAAGTCTGTCTGTATTCCTATCTGCATGTAACAGCTTTTGATATCTGCTGAACCATTTTAATGAAATGTAACAAAGGGGAGTCTGCCAGCACATTCAAGTTTGGTTAAAACTGGACAGTCACGGACATTGTGCAGGAAGTCTACATGCATTTCTTCTTACATCTGAACTGTCACTGACTAAATATCTATCAAAACAGAAAATGTTTCCAGAAAACATTGTTCTGAAAAATGAAACGCATTTGATTCCTAATATAGACCTACCTTCTGTATAATGAATATTTGTTTCCTATAATTAGACAAAATGTGTGTTACATCAATTTGTAACTTCAGAACCATTGGATTTTTTTATAAATATTATGTTAGAAGTCCTAGTGTACATTTTACAAAGATATCCGTGCTCTTAAAGACCATAAAATAGAAATGTTACCATGTATAAACTTCTAAACAGTGATTTATAGACCAGTGGATTGTAAAGGTATTTGTGTACACTTGTCTGTGCTTTTAGAACTGTTCTACACAGAGTCTACTGTAGCAGATATATGAAACTCTGCAGTTGGTATTGTGTCATGTTACTGGGCAGATCTCTGAACACATGTCATTACCATCTATTTTATTTGAGTTATTTTATTATTTGCATAACTTTCATTTGTGTGCTAGCTAAACATACGGTTTTGTACATCATGCCTCAAAATCATATGCCTACAGGACCAGTAGCTCTCCATACAGGGAATTTTATTGGTTATTTTCAAGGTTGTGGTGTACTGACTGTTCTGTACTACAAGATGGTACTAAAGTGTACAGCACATAAGAGGACATACACAGCTGAAAGTATGGAGGAAGTATTACAATTGATGAAAGATGAAGGATTGTCTATATACAAAGTTAGTAAGCAGTACCATATATGATGGAGCACTCTGAAAGGCTACTCAAAAAGAGTTTCTGGAGCATCCTAACTGCAAATATTGCAGAGCTGTTGGTAATGCCTCCATATATTGTGAAGTAATTTGTAGGGTTTGGTTTAATAGCTAATCAAATAAGATAGGTGGCCATTAAAGTCACTGAAACTCTAAGGCTTTCAGTTTTGAAAGCCAATTGGTGGATTGGTATTGGTGGTTTACATTCAGGGAACAACAAAATATGTAACAGAGGACAGCGAACAAAAGGTAGCCACCTGGAGAACTTTGATGGTGAACAGAACTCTGTAGTGACCTTTATGACATGGTGAAAGTGGTCACAGGTTTGTATACAAAAGACAAACCATGACATCTCTAGGACTTCAATTACACTGACTTTATTTGTGCCATAATCTGACAAGTAGGGAGGAAGTATGTATTTAAGCTAAGCTTGGGTGAGATAGGTATCATGGTAACTTTGTTGTGCTGCATAAGTGCATAAGGAACCAGGATCCCACCTATGGCCATCTTCAGGGGTGTAAAAATGATGAATGAATGATTGCCTGAGACTCAGTTTCCCTTGTTAATACACCCATCACCAAAAGACTGAGGAGTGATGATCCATTTGTATGCTTGTTACAGCACTACATTGAATGTGTTCATTCAACATACCTATAATTTTATTCATGGACTTACATGCTAGTCACATTACCCCTAAAACCTTCCCAGTGACATCCATCTTGTGACCTGTCCCACTCATATTTCTCATCTTCTGCATCTATGGACCACTAAAGGAAAGATGGAGGGAAGACTGATTAGTATGATCTCAGTGGACTGTTGGCTGGTGTGTAACATGGTGCCTTCCAACCAGCTACATGTCACAGCTCTGCAGAAACTGGCCTGTTTTACTTTAAAAGGGATGCATTTTTAGTTGATGTCATGGAGAAGAAGGATCCAAATGACAATGAGCTTGGAATCCCTTCAAAAAACACTGAAGTTGTCCATGCGCAAAGTGCTGTGTCTGCTATGATGTTTTCTCCAACTGAACATGCGAAACAGCCTACATCCATGGCAAAAACATAAAACTGGAAAGCTTCTGTAGCCTCTAATTTATTAGATGGAATGCATTTGGATAAGGAGTGGTGCTAAATGAATTTTTGGTCCATTTTGTCAAGTGTGACATTACGAATGCCAAAATGTTATGAATCAACTTAATTGCATGTGAGATGGACATTGAAATTCAGATGACAGTAAATAATTGTAACATGCCTGAGGAATACAGTGTTTGATAATGGTGATTATGAAATTAGTCTTATTGATGAAAAGTGCTGAACTAGATATGTACTGATATAAGAACGAGTCATTTACATGTACATTGCGTTCTATATCCATTAGTAAAACTCCTTTGTATTTTATTGTGGAGTAGCCTTTTTGTAACATAAAAAGGAAATTTCATCCTATAACATGCGATGAAGACACAGAGAAGTAGTGGCATAGCTCTACCCTTCCATGTCCTGGGCAGTAGATGGGGATTGGTGGTCAATACCATGCCGCAGCCCCTTTACCCCAGGAAAGACCTGGTACTCTTTGTGCACAAGTCTGGGTGGGCTTCGGGATTGATCTGGATGGGTACCAAAAAAATCTCAACACCACCGGCTTTTGAACCCCAGAACATCCAGCCCATAGCAAGTTGCTATACTGACTGTGCTGTTCCAGCTGTCATTGTAGTCATGTACTTAGATAAATATCACAAAGTTACAATTTTGGATCGAAGCATATATTTCAGTGTTTTAATTAAAAACAACTGAATTCTGTATTCTGAATAAATAATTTATAGAAAGTGACTGCTATTTTACACATCTATAATGGGGAAATACATTATTAAATTTAGGAACACAGTGTCAAAAAATACTGTCCTGGAGTTTTCTGAACTTACTGTAGTAATTTAGTAACAGAGGGGAAACCAGTGTAGGTATGTTACCAAGTTGTCAGCCCGTATAAAACACTTAACAGAGGCAGAATGAACAGAGGGACAGAACAGTGACATCTGTAACATGTATTTTAGAGGCCACTGGTATCCTAGTTGATGAGAGACTATATAGTTCTGTAGTTTCTCTGTGTCTCTGGGAAAATGCTAGAAGAGTAACTTGAAACAGATAATTACCATGTTTTTTCATAATTCATAATCACCACTGAGATAGATTGTTCCATGTCCTGGTGTGGGGTGTAATGGGAGTTCTCAGGTTTTCCTTTTTCATGTCTTTTGTACTTTTTTTTTTTTTTGTAACACATTTTGTTTGTTTTCTTCACTGGGTCCTTGTGTGTGCTTAAGAAGTACCACATCATCACACACATTTACCATATAATTATCATTTCTGGGCTTTCCATATCTGTTCATCCTTATCACAAGCTTCTTCTTTTGTTCATCCTCCTTCTTGGTTTATACATTTCATAGACATCAAAGCCTAGTGCATTTATATATGTGTCTTCCCCATGTCCTTGGTGCTAATCTATGGTTTTGGCAGAACTTTCAACCCCTGCATCTCCACAAAGAACTCGAACACAAATGTGAGATTTGTGACTGTCTTTGGCTATGAATATTTGTCCTCTAGGATGTGATGCTGTACAGTTTGGTAGGTAGATACCAGTGTTTCAGAGGAACCTGCTGCTGCCACATTTAGGGCATCTCTTACCCTGAAAATGGAGGTGGTGGGTTCCTTTAAGTGTTCATATCTATGTACTAAACTATACAGCATCACATCCCAGTTATAGATGAATTTATCAAAAATGAAGATGGAGTAGACTGTACTTACTATCTGTACTTGCAAGTCTTGGTGCTGAGCCAGGATTGTAATCAAGTACTTGCAGTGGTAGAGCTAGGTTTTTTGACGTGAACAGTAACAATGGCCGCCCTTGACAGAAATTACAAATTGAAAAAAATCACAAATATTTATTGAATTTCCTTGTATTTGTCCCAGTAATTTAAAATATGTTGGTCACAGGCAATCAATTTTTTAAATTTAAAGTGTTTATTTTGTGGCCCCTTGGACTCTGCTGCCTGGGGCAGACACACCACTCTCCCCACCCTAGCTATGCCCCAGAGTACATGGAGGTAATATTCTGTTGGGGACCAGATGGTATAGACACTCAAATAGTTGTGTATTATTTTACCTATACTGTTCTGCTATATTACTGCTGACAGGAGCTGTGATGTAATGAACCACAAATCTTCTGAATTCTTGTAGACCTGTATTGATCAGTTAACATAATATTACATAAACCTCAATAAAATAAATTATTAAAATTGTTGAGCATAATTTTGTGCAGTTGTTATGAGTGATTGCTATTCATATTCAGCTATTATTAGGAACAAGTCATACTTTCACAGTGGCTTGTATATTTATTTTGTTCAGAACATAAGAATTTTACACAGCAACATGATCCAGTTCCATAAATATGAAATTAAGTCCTCAGCCAGTCACTTCACCGTAATAATAAATAGACACTGCCAAATTCTCACCAGCAGATCAGTTTCTCCAAAAGCATCAATAGTCCAGCTCACCATGCCAGTGTCATCTGCCCAGAATTGGAACAAATTTTCAGCAAATCACCATGCAGACCTCAAAACTGTCACTGTCTTCCCATTCTCTCTGTAACTATGGAAACAAATGTCTCTTCTTTTAGTTTTCTTCTGGAGATGGTCTGCCATCACAAGTTTGCCAGCAGTGTGCTCAGCAGGTGAATACATCATATGACTTCAAGCTGCGATGTGAAAGCACCGATTCAATATTAAGACAGTACCTCATTAAAATGCAACCAAACCATAAGGCAGGTATACAGGTATGTAGGTTTTCCATGATTATATTTCTAAGTTTCATATTGCTACATTATTTTATGATAATGAAACACACAAGCAGACTTTTTTATGCTTTGGACACGTACCCCAACTGAGGAACAGGGATCACCAGTACCACTGCCCTGTAATGAACATAATCACATGGATTGATACATAGGTAAATAGATATGCTGGGGAGAATATAACCATCTAATGTGTATGAGTTCTGCTGTTTGTAAAATTTTAGGTTCTCACAATGGTGTTGCTGAATATGCCAGGCTTCTAGGATGTGATGCTGCAGTTACTACTTGCCAAAGACACCATGTCACATCCCAGGAGACTTGCATCTTCAGCTCTCTGTTTGGTCCTAGTGTGATACAAACTGTGTAGGACATTTCAGCCTGTATTTATATAATTCTTGCATCATGATAAAAGTATGTAATCTTTGATAAAATTGTGAGTTGCTGTCTCCTGTCTGAAAGTCACCTCCTCTTACATACATTACATATTGCCTTAAACTTTACTCCATTCATGGCATTTATGTAGATAACAGTTCTGTTCAAGCTTATGCATAGACTACAGCCTCCTTCAAAATAAGTGTATGTATATTTTGGTGTGATGGCACTATTATCACCAATACAAACTGGAGAACTCTTGCTTAAAAATTAATAATTTTCGTGAATTCATTGTATCACCATGTTATAGTGAAATAAAAGCCGCTGTACGTAATGAAAGAAATTCCTGATTTCTCTCCGAGCTTACACTCTATACTGATTCTTCTTGTATGCTTGTTGATAGGTATTTGACTATCAGGTGAAATGAGAGCTACGGGCTGTACAGTGGTACTGTGAAAACCTAAGTAGTGTTCAGATTAATTCTTTTAAACATCTACAAAACTGAAAATGTTGCAGAAAAAAGTTATAGTTAGTGGCATGATGAGGCAGTGTTGAAGAGAAATTGAATATCCAGTCTTCAGTTCTGTCCTCTTTTTGCACGTGGAACATAACTGGACAAGAATGGAGCAGTTGTGAAGGACTGCATGTTTTATGTACGATTACAAAGCACACCTTTCCACTTTTCGCACCCTAATTTGTGATGAAATAAACAATAATCTAGTCTTCCCTGACCATACACTTTCAGGAAGATCCAGAAGCAAGTTTGCAGTCTATAGCTCAGACAAATAGTGAAGATGAGGACTGGGAACCACTGTCTATCAAAATAGAAGTAAAGGAGTGAGTATTGATTTATCACAAATTTCTGTTCTGCCCCAAAACCTCTTCCATATAGGAGTTACAGTTTAGCCAAGTGTTAATTAGAATAAGGCGATGGCTGAAGTAGCAATCCCCAGGAAAATCTGAAAACAGAAAACTTTGTATAATAGGGCGTGTGTTAGAGGTGAGTGGACAGCTATCAGTTAATCTCCATAGTTCCAGTGAATGGTACTTATAATTGTGTTTTTCAGGAGTAACAGCATTCACTGGTACATACAGACCAAGAATGTTATGCTAGAGTTTACCTGGGAGAGAGAGGGAGGAAAATAGATTACCTTCAGCAATGATTGTAGGTGTGGAAGTGTCTTTGCATCTGTTGATTAATATTGGGTTTGAGCCCTTACGGTCCCGATGCACCTAGGCCTTATAGACGGGCCCTTTGTGCCCCATAATCTAATATCAACTCAGGAGAGCCCTGTTCCTTTACTTAAGTTCCAGGTGGCCCCCAGACTTAAAATCTTAATGGCCTCTGGTTCCAAGAAAGGAACCCAGATGTACTTTTCTTTTCTCTTACAAGTCCTGGCAAATGAACCCCCTCCAGGTTCCCCAACAGGGCCCCTATGGAGAGGGAGGCCCGCTTACAGGGCATTTTGCATATATCTCAAACACCTCATCTTTCGGGTTCCCCAGTAAAGGAGCCCTCCATCATTCATCTATCAAAGTCCCTGGTATATGAGCCCCCCCCCACTTACCAGGCTCCCCTCAGATTGAAAGGGTCCCCCATGGAGACAGATGCCCGTTTCCAGAGACTTTCTTAACATATCTTCCAGGGTCCCCAGTGAAGGAGCTCCCCCTGAGGCCCCTCCACAGAGCCTCTTAGAGAAAGAGGCTCCATCTCCAGAGCCCCCTTCATCCAGCTCTCAAAGTCCCCGGTAGATAAGCCCTCCTCCAGGTTCCCCAAATGGGGCCCCTATGGAAAGAGATGCCTGTCTCCAGAGCCTTTTCTACATATCCTTCAGGGTCCCCAACAAGGGAGCCCTCCCTCCAGGTTCCCTTCACAGAGCTCCCACAGAGATAGGGACTCCACCTCCAGAGCCCCTTTCAACCATATCTCAAAGTCCCCGGTAGATGAGCCCAAGCCAGGTTGCCCAACTGAGCCCCCATGAAGACAGATGCCCATCCCCAGAGCCTTCCTTTCATAACCTTCAGGGCCCTTAACAAAGGAGCCCCCCTCCAAGTTCCCCTAACAGAGCTCCCATAGAGAGAGATGCCCCATTTCCAGAGCCCCGTTTCAACTATCTCACAGAGTACCAGGTGAACAGACCCCCCCCCATGATACTTAACAGGGCCCCTATGGAGAAAAGTGCCTGTCTCCAGAGCCTTCGTAAGGCCCGGTAGATGAGCCCCTACTGAATTCCCCAGTGGGGCCCCCACAGAGAATGGTGTCCGTCCCCTGAGCCCTCCTCCCGATGTCCTTCCGGCTCCACAGCAAGGAGCCCCCCTTACAGAGCTCCCACAAAGAAAGATGCTCCCTTTCTGGAGCCCTCCAACTATCTCTTAAAATTCCCAGTCAGCAGACTCCCCAGGTTCCCCAAAGGGCCCCTACAGAGAGAGACACCTGTCTTCAGAGCTTTCTTCTACACCTTTCCCTCAAAGTCCCTGGTAAATGAGCACCCCTCCGTGTTCCCCAATAGGGTCCCTATGGAGAGAGAAGCTTCATCTCCAGAGCCAATGGTTTATTCCTTCATTTATATCTGTCAGAGTCCCCAATAAAGAGCCCTCCCATGAAAAAAAAACTGGGAAAACATTTGGTCACCGTCCATGGAGCCCCACGTGGATGGAAGGCATACATACAGTGGGGTGCAGCCTGGTTCCTCAAGGGGATCGTTCTCTACCCCAGTGCCATGCAGCCTTCAGCACAATACCTTCCACCTTGGCTTGGGTAGACCAGAGCCCCGTTAGCCAGCATGTGTCTTAGCAACCCTCATCAGGGTGTGCCCTCCACAACTGTTACTGCCTCCCACGTGACCCAGGGTAGAGGAGAGTACGAATCCACGATACCCTGAGGTACGGACGAGGGGTTGGATTTATGGGATTGAGTGGTGTAAATACAGCAAAGAATGAGAAACCTGTATTTTGCAGGATGCACCATAGACATCTGAGTTCCTGACACTCATGATTGATTCCCCCCTGCCCCTCTCCATTGTTATTAGCCAATTTACACCTATGATCTATGCTAAAAATCACCATCTTGTTTCATGTGAAAGCTGCTGGTAAGGTAGTATATGCCTACTATAATATTTGTAGCACATTGGTAAGCTGAAGTTGAAAGTCAAATAATGCAGAGAGAAGTAGGCAGGAACGTGACTTTAGTATAATCAAATGAAAATGTCCTTGTGCATGCCATGAAATCACATGGGGGAATGGAGTTATAGTTCCACTCATACATAACCTCATAGACAGGTGAGTGGTCAGCTTCATGTCCCAGCTCAAGTACTCAAATATCAAAGTTCATGAAAGTCTATCCAGCAGGAGCCGAGTTGTTTCATAGGGACAGACAAACAGACAGACAGACTTGACAAAGCTCATAGTTGCTTTTTGCATTTTTGCGAATGCACCTACAAGTTAGATGTGAGAAAAGAGAGAACTGAAATAGAATAAGAATGTCATCAGTTTCGTGGATTATTGGTTGATGGTGATAATTATCCTCAGCAGACCAGGTAGCCTACCTCTCACATAAGTCACTGAAGAAGACCTGTTTATTATGAATGGTGTATCCTAAATTATCATCCACATTAGACACACAATTCTTTATCACAAACGTTAAAATCTTTTTCCTCAGTTTGCCACATTTTGACCTGACTTGTAACTGTCTTTGTGTGTATCATATCCATGCCATTTTCAGAATACAGTACATATTATTCCACTGTTAACTGACTTGAAAATTCACTGTTAGCATGTAAAACAGTGCTTACAGTAAAGAATGTTGTATTGCCAGATGCGTCATCTTCAGGCAAACTGGGTACTCTTCAGATAGATAAAACTATTAGGAAACAAAACAAAGTAGAGATGAAATCACAGCATACTACTGTGGTGGGCTCAGAATGACTTTGGCCTTGCCAGTGGTTTCAGAGGGGGATATCAGTCCATTGCATGTTTACGATCAGTAACCTATGTATTTCAGTTGCAAATACACTGGGCTGAAGGGCATTTATTTCTTGTGCATTATGTTCTGTTCTGTCTGGTTAGAAGTGTGCTCAAATTTGACTATAGGCTTGTTACAAAGTGAACACCTAACAAATGGAAAGCATATAAGCATCTTGTAGGCATATATTTAAGGATTCCAGTGTACTACCAGTAGCTCCTTCATACATACATATAAGAGTGTGTTTGGTTAAAAAGTACAAAGAAACTTTAGAACAGAGTGTACAATTTAATTACAATAATATGTGTAAAAAAATTGGATCTCCAAGTTCATTACTGTAATACAGATCTTATCAGGAAAAATGTAGTGAATATGGAAATTAGACTGTATAACATGAAGACAAGAACATATCTTTTGAAAGGGAGTTGAGATCCTTCCTGTTACAACACGCATTTTATTCAGTGGACTACTATATCATACTGAGTACATTTGGATGACATTGGTATGTGATTTCTCTAAGTTGTTGTGTACTGGTCTACTTAATATTAGAAGTACATATCATTAGTTATAGGAAAACAAAAAGCTAACCGCAGAATATGTTTTATTCCTATGTCTAATATTATATTGTTTGATGTCATTGCATTTATAATTGTGTTTTTGTAATCGTAAATTGTAAACTGAAATTGATATGTCCATTGTCAAATGTGTGACTAAGCGGATGAAAGAATAAACTAAAATAAACTTGCAAGGAGGGTAATACCACCCATAGTGAAACTAGGGAAGCAATAAAACATGTGACTCACCTCTGTCGACAAGAAGCAATGTAGAAAAGTCTAATTTTACCTATTTGCTGTGTAGATGAAATAAGAGGAATGTAGTGTGATGTGTCTGTGAAAACAAAAAATGTACGTTTGGAGAGTAAGGAGAGAAATAAAGGAAGCCCAGGAAAGAAAAGGACTTGACAGCCTGAAAGAAATGTAATCATTGTTGATTTTGATGTGTGCATGGTTAAAAGAACAGTTATTGATGTCTGTTTTGTAAAAAAAAATTGTTCCAAGTTGTAGACACTCCTTCAGATAATAAGAACCAAAATTTTCCTTTGGGGAAGCAGTCTTTAAGAAGAGTATTTCCCAGATATGATTTAAATTGCAAAAATGCCAAAGGAAGAAAACCAGTTTGATAGAGTGGCCATGTTCTTTTGAGTAGCAGTGTCGTTACTTTTTGAAATTAAATGAACTTTGATCTGAAGGGAGGAAGGCTTTTGTAATCTAAAAGACGCATATGTAGATATCAGTGTTACATTTAAAAAATGCTCACAAACAGATGAACTGACGGGAACATTATTGGAAATCTTATTTGAAAAGCAGCATCAGTGAATTTTGACTCTTACAGCCAGATGATCAGCTACAATTTTGAGAAGTGGGTGAAACAAAAATCAATCCCAAACAGACCAGAGAAGTCATTGGTCATTTTTTATAATGTGCCATATCACTGTGTTCAGGTCTAAAATCCCCAAATAAATACACAGTGAGGGCAGCGATTATTTTGTCTCTTAGGAGACAGGGTGTTCCCTCTTAGAATGTAACATAAGCCGTACGAACTGATGGAGTTGAGAATTCCAAAATGAAAGAACAAATTCTGAATACAGGTGATAATGTGGCCCTTAGACTTCCATCCAACAATTGAGGTCTCAATCAACTTGAATTTGCCTGGATGAGAGTGAAATGTTTTATATAATACATAATTATCTCTAAACCATTTTCATGATGATGAAGCATATTGTAGAAAGGATGACATAATTTCTGATGTTATGAATAGGATCGTAATATAAAATCCAAATGAAACTGCTTTGTTTGGATGCCAAGGATATGAAAATATTATTTGGAGAGACAAACTCAGATTTCTTGGTCACTGTGCTACTGTATCCTCTGGATCACACTCTCAGTTGGTTCATAAACTGTGATAATATTCCAGATTTTAAAACTCGAAATAGAACATAAGTGATAAAATATCCAGATCCATGAGAATGTGTTGATAATTCTATTGTTTAAATCATCAATTTAATGATTTTTGTTAAAAAATTGCATTATACAATGATGAAGACTTGTTGGTATTGTGAATCGCCCATGCAATTGTCACATATAAACAAGTTTATGGAGAGACTTGTGTTTTTGACATGACCTGTATGGTTTCCTCACGTGGCTAGTAAGGAGTTGCTGTCAAGGTCAGAGTCATTCCTGTGTGTCAAGGTTTTTTTTTTTTTTTGCCAAATATTCAGAACCTTTCTAAATCACATTGAAAGGATTATGGTGCAACAAAACCACAACACACTACCATTGCGTTACATCCAGAACCTGTATAATCCACACTGAGTGAATTCCAACACAACATTATATTAAATCCCACTGCTGGAGAATGTAGCATTCACAAGCCAGTCAAAAACAAACTAGGTAAGAAGTATGGGGAGTCTGCTGGAGTCTTTGTACATCAGAGATACTGGTTGTAGGATGAAAGTTTCACAGATATTAACACCGAAATAGGCCTCTTGTTTTATTATTCAGACTGCTTAGCTTTTGTAGAACATGCTGTCAGTCAGGGCATGTAGAAAACAACACTGTTAGTGAAACAGCCTCATTGTGAAACCACTGAAATCAATAGCCATTGTAACTTCAGCAGGGTAGGAGAGTTTCTGCTCTGCCTAATGTGAAGTTGTCTACGTAAGGAAACAGAGGATGCTGCAATTTTATTAATCATACAGTTGCTACTCTGTGCCTGAGACATCTGTTGCAATGGGTAAGAAGCGATCTTGCCCTTCCCAGGGGTAAGGTACCCTTTGGATCCCCCTACCCCAAAGTTTTATTTTTATATTGTTCCCAATCTGTGCTCTTCATGCAAGTTCTGACAATTTCAGACATTTCACTGCATTTGTCATCCCACCAAAACAGATTAGACCATTAAATATCTATTTTTCTTTCACAATTTTGTCTTGAGTATGGCTCAGTGTACCAAACAGAGCAGTTCTCACCAACTGGTGGATTTAATGCTTAGACTATTAAATATCTATTTTTCTTTCACAATTTTGTCTTGAGTATGGCTCAGTATACCAAACAGAGCAGTTCTCACCAACTGGTGGATTTAATGCTTAGACTATTAAATATCTATTTTTCTTTCACAATTTTGTCTTGAGTATGGCTCAATGTACCAAACAGAGCAGTTCTCACGAACTGGTGGATTTAGTGCTTAGACCATTAAATATCTATTTTTCTTTCAAAATTTTGTCTTGAGTATGGCTCAGTGTACCAAACAGAGCAGTTCTCACCAACTGGTGGACTTAATGCTGTAAGTATTAGCAGTAACCACTGGGTAATCTCTTTGCCTGTAAAGACTGTAACAGTGTCTACAAAATGTTGGATAACTAGTCCACAGCTAAGTGGTGCAACCTCCAGGATTATGCATGAGGAATTTACACATGGTTACCATTGTCTTACAGAGGACGAAAGGGATCTGTTTTACACATAAAATATTATGTTTATGGATTCTAAAAATTACGTATTTCTTACAGATTGGGAAGTGAGGACTGCATTCCATCAGATCGTAAGTGGACAAACCCTCAGCCAGGACCTTCAGATGTATGGAATTCAGACAATAAAATGCTGCCCACAGCTAAAACAAAATCAGAACACAACAGATCAAACTCCACCAATCAAGAAAAGAGCAAGAGTGCTAGTAAAAAATTTTCATGTCGCGAATGTAATAAAGTCTTTCCAAGTAGGCAAAAACTCATTAGACATCTAAGGACTCATGCAAATGAGATGCCATTTTCATGCCCAGAATGCGGAAAATTTTTCCGGCGGAGTAACATGTATGCTAAACACATGCAGGCTCATGCAGCAGGAGAGAAACCTTACATGTGCACAGAATGTGGTAAAAGTTTTTGTCACAGTCACATACTTAAAGAACATATCCGAATCCATACTGGTGAGAAGCCATACTCTTGTACTAAATGTGGGAAGAGTTTTGGACAGAGTGGCAACTTGACAAATCACATGCGAAGTCATACAGGTGAGAAGCCATTCTTGTGTACTGTGTGTGGAAGAAGCTTCGGGTTCAATTCCACACTTACAAAACACATGATGACACATACAGGAGACAAACCTTATTTGTGTACTGCATGTGGGAAAAGCTTCAGTCTGACATGTACTCTAAAGAAACATATGAGAATACACACAGGCGAAAAACCATTCTCATGTCGTGAGTGTGGAAAGTGCTTCAATCGTAAAGACCACTTGAAATGTCACCTCAAGACTCATACAAATTTTTCCACTGTAGCAAACATTGCTGGCAGTGTAAAACAGGAGACAGTGAAGCAAAATACCACAAATCAGGGAATACAGGAGACTTGTATATTAACCCCAAGACAGTTTCAAGATTGTTAAATTCATTGACATAATGTACAGTAGAATAAAATATTATGTAACACAAAATGTAATTTTTCCTTTGTATAGCAAAATTGTTACTTTATCTAGCATGCTAAACATGTGCCCAGTATATAAGAAGTCTAACAACAATACAAACAAATAAATACTGCAGCAAAAGAAAATGTCCACTGAAAACATTGCACAATTAGAGAACTACCCAGTGGCTTTTTAGACAGAAATTTATATCCTCTCTGCTGTTTCTAAGCTGCAGAAAGTTGTGACAGTATGTTAATAACATTCAGTGGATAGTGCCCGATGTAGCGTGGCATCTTCAACCCTATACACGGTAGTATATCATAATACTCTTCAGGTCTGCGATGAGGAATATCTTTTGACATTTGCGTGTAACAGATGTTGGAAGAACTAAAACAGACACCAGTGACTGATTTTCTGGTATTCAGCCTTCCACATTAAAAAAAAAAAGAATGCTCAACAGAACAGAACATGGCCACGGATCAAACAGTCTGCAGATGCTGAAATTTTATTATAAAGTGACTCTGTGACTGCCCTGTAGTTATCATGTGCATCATCAAAACACTTGCATTTATTGGTAGGGGTGGGGGGGGGG
>Ga0268261_10001609_pt1 | contig 15683 bp, 6 predicted proteins | sample TergutNc150P1_FD_190353 | JGI IMG/M metagenome (GOLD analysis project Ga0268261, IMG submission 190353) | Nasutitermes corniger P1 segment gut microbial community from laboratory colony in Florida, USA - Nc150 P1 (SPAdes) (version 2) | ecosystem: Host-associated > Arthropoda: Insects > Digestive... | reverse complement strand
TATATTATATTATATTATATTATATTATATTATATTATATTATATTATATTATATTATATTATATTATATTATATTACCATTGTGTTACAATTGCCTACAGTATTCAGTACAGTAACATGTTGTACAGTTTTTTAGCCTAGGAGCAATAGGCTCTACCATATATTGTGTAGTAGGCTATTTCGTACATATTCCTTTATTTATTGTAAATATGGAGGGGGGATATCAAATACACTATGTGGGTAGAACTTCGTACTGTTGCAGTTTAAACTTCGTGGTATTTGTTCCGACTGTGTCGAAACGCCCCACTTGCGACGGACAGAAAACCCTATAACCGTTGGAAAGAATACTTATGTACATTAGGGTGAAAGCAAGCAATCCCATTACAGCCCTGAACAGGCCCATAGGGTTCCAGGAGGTTTAGGCTCCCAGATTTCAAGACAATCAGCACATGAAGGTAGTAAGGTTGTCAGCCCTACGCACCGGCCGCCTTTAACCCCAGGAAACATTCCTGGTACTCATTTACGTTACAGGCTGAGTCAACCCCAGGGCTACATTGCGGCTGGAAGGACTACGTCAATGAAAAATTCCAATTACACCACTGGGAATCGAACCCGCGACCTTCCGGTTTGTAGTACAATACCTCAACCAACTGCGCCACCGCGTACCTCCTTACATTAGGGTGATCAACATTGATTTCTGAAATAAAATGAGACATGATGTTTACGTAGGAGGGAGGTGAGAAGCATTTGGAAATATACACAAAATCAATAGGGTACAAGGTCAGAGAGTGAGATGCATTCATATGTGAAATATGGTAGACAGATAGGTGGAGAGTTAGCAGCTTTGATCCTGGAAACGTAGCACACATCCCGTACTAGAGCGTTTGCATGGGTCAGTATATTCGAAATAACTGAAACTATAAGCTAATTACACTGTAACATTAGAGGGGTGGAAGACTTTAATGTAATATGGACTTCGATTTCCTGCTTTGTAAGTCAAGGTCAAGGCTTAAAGAAACAGAAGAAATGTAGGGGCCATATTAATATTTAAAAAATCATACTTTCCCAGGGGTCGCAAGATTAATTCCCAAAAACCATTAAGTCTCGAAAGAAAGAAGTTACAAATTACCAAATACAGACCGATGAGAGGTTTCAAGAGTCTCATCTATGTGAATTCTTAAACAATCTGTGACGTTTCTACAGTAAGAAGGAAGCAAACACAGTCTGATATATTCTTGTGAATGTCACATCGATTTCTTCTGAAGGGACCTAACGGCGGTTCAGTGGGACAGACATGGGGAATAGTCGAAATTTAAAAAGTTCTGTAGCACTGGCATCTCAAGCAGGGAATTGTAACTTCTCACACCATTTGTGTAAAATATACAACAAATAGTTAGCCAAACAACAGTAGTGAGGAGTAATAAAGTTCATATTTGTTTTCCGCAAATAATGACACTTGTTGAATTTTGTTTTAGGCCTAAATATTAACCCTTTAAAGACGAAGCGCAGACTGCTTTATTTAAATATCCAATCCGTACCGCGCAGTAAACACTTTTCATCTCGGTTATAAAAACCAATCACTTTATGCTGTAAGTGGCTAACAAAAAAGGGGACGTCGACTTGTGCTTCGCGCAAGTCTCCGCCCCCATTTAACACTTTGTCTTGGCTTGGCTTGGCTGTAAGTGACACAAGTCGCTGTTTGTTCTCAGATAAATACAAAACACATAAATACAGTATGGGCAGAGCGTACAGTTGTTGAATGTTAAACTGGTGGTGCATCACGTAACCAGTAGGCTTTAAAAGGTTAAACAACATTTTATATAATAAGGTCATGCACATTTCAGTGGGCGGCCATAGCGCAGTCGGTGTAGCGATACGGTCGGGGAGGTGAATGTAAGTGCGGGCGAATTCTTCCATAACCGTCCAGACGGGACCTGGGACACTTAAGCTCACTATACTATGCGTTCCGTGTCTCTTTTCTGAGGGCAAATCTGACAGGTTGTGGAGTTACACTCTCATCCATTCTACCACCAAGGTTAAAGAAAGAGTAGAGCTATACCTGTACTCCCCATCTGGGCCATCATGGTCTTTTCTAAGACGACCTTTACCTTTAGTTCTTACAACTTTTAAAAGCTTAAGTTGGGCACACAATGGAATTCGACGAAGTCACCCGTGACGTCACAAGATGGTGCACAACTCCTTCCTCTGTTCAGTCCGCCACATGTCCTCACAGATCTTCTCCCTCGAGTCCCCGATCCACGCACCAGATCAGACCGCAACTATTTCTCCGAAATACAGCTCAGCAACACTCTCTATCCTATATCTCTCTCTGCAACACCAGTCTCTGCTTCTTGCTGGCGGGAATCTCTCTGCTGGCGTGAGTCCCTCTGCTGGCGGGAGTCTTTCTGCTGGCGGGAGCCCTCTGTTGGCGGAAGCACGGTGGGGTGCATTTTCGGGTTTCGTCCACGAAATTTCAGTGGTACCAGCAGATGTCGTGGGTTGTCCAAGAGTTGTCGGGGGTGCTGCGGTGGCGGTCTCTGGACTGCGGGCAGCTGTGGGTTTGTGATGCTCGCAGTGATGTAACCTGGCGCGAGAGCTCCTCGATACGCTCTAGAATCCCGGCTGTGTTGTCGGGCGTCGAAGGGGAGATGCTCTTTGTGGTAGGCAGGGGAGTGATCTCGCAAATTCTGTCCGCGAAGCGGGAAGCTGAATCTAGACTGCCCTCAGTCTGGCAAGTATTGCTTGTACGTGTAGTGGTAGCAAGCTGGCCCAGATGGTGCGAAGAGTATCATCTGGGACGTCTGGCGCCAGGCCCTTGAGGTGCCGGAGAAACTGCGATTGCTTCCGGTCGCCCATTTCCTCATGTGTCAATGCCTTACTTCTTTCCTGTCACTAGTGCACAAGGTTTACGGCTCTAACTTTACCGAAATGCTTCTCAAAGTTAATATTATAAGTTAATATTAGTAGTTTTCAGACATTCATACTTTCCCAGTGGTTGCAAAACTTAATTTCTAGAAACCACTATCTCTCGAAAGCAAGGAGTCACAAATTTCTGATTACAGACCAGTTATAGTTTTCAAGAGACTCATATATGTGAATTCTAAAATAGTTAGGATCTTCCCACAGTAAGAAGGTACAAACCACACTTTGATATATTCTTGAGAATATTACATTGATTTATTCTGACGAGGACCTAAAGGAAAGGAACTGACGATACACAAAGAAGTCGATTTTTTAAGAGAACCATAGCCCACACGTCATAAGCTGGGAATTAAATCGTGTGTAAATACTCATTCCCATTATATAAAACAATCATTATCATTATCATCATCATCATCAGCAGCAGCAGCAGCAGCAGGGGGTTAGGCTTTGTGTCCAGATCAGATCCCAATAACAGTCTAATATATTTTGATGTATTGTCATTGCCTCTTTTCCCACATATTTTGTATTCCACAGTAAAGCGTGGTAGTCTGTTTCTCTGTCAATTTGGCGCACGTTTATCTATTTAGTTCTCTCATATTGAATTTTCTTTCAAACAGGGTTAAATTTAAATTCTGATAAAGTATCTTCCTTGATTTCCTAATTTTATAATGTGTATTTTGCCATTCTCCTCATAAATGAAATTCTTTTTGAAGTTTTTCTGTGTTTATCTTCTTCTCTATCTGTCCAAGTTTCGCGTTCATATAAAAAGGTAGGTAACGTCAACATGTTACAAATATTCAGTCTAGTGTGTTTCTGGATTTCAGAGTCTGTTAATTTTTTTTTTATAATTCTCCTACCTGGAGCAATTTTAATGTTTTAACAGTTATAAGTTTGTATTCTGGTACTCAATAGAACAACCTGAGTAATTGAATGCGTTGTTTGTTCTATAGTATTATAAGTTATTATAATGTTACTTCTCACTGGATCTTTTCATTTAATATCCATTGTTTACAACTTACTTTGAAAACTTTTGCCCATATTTGGACGTAAATCTCACCAGTTTATATACTGTAACTTTTAGATCTTGTTCAAAATAGGCAACAGCAAATTGGTTGTCCGCGAACAAAGATCAAAAAAATATTTTCATTCTTCGTTTTGGAGAAATCGCATCTGTTGGAATTTTTAGGTTTTCAAACAATAAATCATTTAAAATCTCGGAGTCTGCTATACAGAGACACCTGCTCAAATACGCTCAACAAGTCGCCAGGCAGTCCGGCGATACTCTCCAGGCAGCTGGTACTCTCTGAGCAACTAGCAATATTGAGCAGACATGTGTACATGTGTACATGTACATGTGTACATGTACATATGTACAAATAGCACAGATCTGTCATAATGTACCGTAATGTGTACAAATAGCACAGATCTGTCGCAATGTACCGTCATGTGTACAAATAACACAGATCTGTCACAATGTACCCCTTCAACTCCAGTCACTGAGGCTTGCTGCCAAAATGCTTTACGACTGAACACAAATTGTCTGCCTACTTAATAAATTTTGGAAAAATTTGAAATCTCGAATTATACACATTTATTTTTTCCTGATCCGGTAAACCCCAAATTGCGCCTATTCCACCTCACTCTTAAGGTTGCCACATCACACGCAATCAAGCAAAAACACAAGCACACACCCATTAGGACTCCTCTGAACGAGTTATCACCTCGTCGCTGAGACCGCTTCCTGCACAACACGCAACACACATGATGAAAACTTTCACGCCGTCAGCGGGATTCGAACCCGCGATACCTGTGATTGAGTGGCCACAGACCTGCGCCTGAGACCGCAGTGTCACCGGCATCGAAAAAAATTGTGCCCACACTTGTTACGTATTAAAATTTTGAAGACAGTGTCTACAAAGATCGCCGGTCCTGTACTGCTATACTTTCATTTTTTATTTATGATTGTCTAAATCAAAACCTTCCTTTCGATTTATGGGTAACCTGAATTTACTTTAAGATACACTCACAAATTTTCTGTTTCCTTTCTTATATTGCTGAGTGCCATAATTTCTCTAATTAAGATATGGCGACATTCCTTTACAGCAATATATAATAATCACACATGATAATGTCAGGTGGCAGAATATGACTGTAACACTGCCAACACTGCTCCATCACACACGACGTTTTGTTCCGAGGAACACTCATAATCCTTAGATGGATGTCTCTTAGAAATAAGTGTACCATTATTATAAAGTATTATTGGGCCGGGTAGCATAGTCGGTATAGCGACTGGCTACGGGCTGGACGGTCCGGGGATCGGATCCCGGTGGAGGCGAGATTTTCCGCACCTGTCAACACCGGCCTTGAGTCCCACCCAGCCGCCTGTACAATGGGTGCCGGTTCTTTCCTGGGGTAAAGAGCGGCAGGGGCGTGAAGCTGACCCCTCACCCCCTTCCAGTGCCGTTGGTCATGAAAGAGTAGAGCTATACCTCTACTCCCCCTATAGGCTGTACGGCCTGTACAGAGCCTCAGTGCCTGTACAAGGGTGCACTTTACCTTATAAAATATTAAAAATACAACAATATTGCGGAGCGCTGACAATACAAATGACACAGTGACCCACTGTAGGGCTGCGCTTTTCCATTGTAAGTGTCCAAATTATTGACCGGATATTTGGGGATGAAATTGTCGCTCAGGTAATGGAGCTGTGATTTTAGTAATGATGTTTATCACGAAACAAGAATTTGTTAAGGGACGGAGGAGTCTAATAAATGCATCGACATTAAAGTAAGTGAATGATTATACAGTATTACGGCAATATTACAACAAACCGCGGAATGGCAATCAGAGAAGGCAACACGAAATGAAAGAGTGAGATTATTATCAGCCATTATTCTGGGTATTCATGGCATTGGATGGACAATTATGTCAATTGTTCCATTCTCTTTTCTGGCTTCATATAATAATAACCTAACGTAAGCAGACACACGCCCCCTCTACGATACGCATTGTCCTGGATCTCCGCATTAGTATAACTGGTCATTTTCAGGCAAGTCTTCGTCCTGTCAGCATGTACCAACATCTCTAAGCCTACATTCACTCTACACAGTGTTAGTTGTTGTTCAACAGATACAAACCAAGGACAGGCGCCATACACCCACCAGTCAGAACATGCTTCCCTTAATCTTATCACCAGAAGCTACGTGAAACCCATACAATCTGTAAGTACATACGCAATTGCTGTGGGTCATTAGCGTAATGTTTCTGTTTGTATAAGAATCGCTGAACTTCAGAAATTTTGTGGTCAGCAACTTGTTACAAGCAGATCGTTGTTTCCAGTGTTACTGTTGTTTAAAAATCCAACCAAGCAAAGGAAATGAATTTTTTTTCAGCATTACATTTCTACAAAGAAATCGAGAATTTAGGGCTTGTAAGTCCATCTTCATATATTCAAATAAACCAACCAACCAGAAGTATAAATCTCTCAGCTTTGTTGCCTGTTGTTTAAATACAGCTCAACATAATAAATGCGAGAGTAATTCAGTCTAACACGTCATTTTATTATTGTTAAAATACATACATATTATCAAGGCAACATGTTTCGGCTACAAGGACCCATCATCAGGCCTCTAATATAAGAAAAGATCCTTATTATATTAGAGGCCTGATAATGGCTCCTTGTAGCTGAAACATGTTGCCTTGATGGTATGTATGTATTTTAACAGTAATAAAATGATATGTTAGACTGAATTACTCTCGCATTTATTAGTCCAGATACACATCGGGACGACTAATGTTAAAAACAGCTCAACATGTTTCGCGCATCCTCATGCCCATCATCAGGAGCTTATCAACTGCCGTAGCCGCCTCTGGTTTACCGTTGGAACGTGGTGGTAGCAGTGATGTTGGTCGTGGTCGGTCCGGACCGACCACGACCAACGACACTGCTACCACCACGTTCCAGCGGTAAACCAGAGGCGGCTACTGCAGTTGATAAGCCCTTGATGATGGGCATGAGGATGCTCGAAACATATTGAGCTGTATTTGAACGACACGCAATAAATCTGAGAGATTAATGCTGCTGGTTCGTTGATTTATTTGAAAATCGAGAAATATTGGGCGAAATTGAAAAAAGTGGTCAGTATTATGCACGAGGTATGTGATATATCCTGTTTGATGCAATGTATCTCATATATCTTAATGTTTATTTGTTAGTGGTGTAGCTCTAACAGACACAAATGATAACATTACTGGCGCAATCTAAATAGAGCAAGTACAGTTGCTTGTAAAGTTGAGGGTAAAGGTAAATTCAGTCTAGAACAAACCTTGTAGCCCCACAAGTGGAGTAGAAGTACAACTGCATTTTTTCTTTAACCTTTAAGAACCGTGCGTCCTATATATAGGACGGGCTACCGCTACCCTCCAGATGTTGCATTTCATATATTTTTTTCAACAAATATAAGTACAGAGTATTGTAAACATGACATATATAGGACAGGTGTACCGCTACTCTCCAGATGTTGCATTTTATATATATTTTTTAACAAATATAAGTACAGAGTATTGTAAACATGATAGACGCACTCTCTGTTTTTCTCTTCAAAATGCCGTTTATTTCATAATGCTGCTTTTTTGGTTCCTGTATTATTCACATTTTACATACAGGGTGTGCTAAAATTTAAATGTAAAACTCCAGTGCCAAAAGGTTAATCTCGGCGCCAGATGTGTGGAGATGGTCGAAGCCACGCAGCGGACGCTTTACTCCTGGGAATAAAGAGGTACCTCTTGTATAGGAGGATAGGTGGTTTTGAGGCCGGTTTCCAAAAGTGCGGAAAAATCGCCGAATACGGTTTCGATCCCCGGACCGTCCATCTTGCAGCAGTTCGCTTTAATGACTGGACTATTCCGGCCCACAATAAGTTTCCTGTTGTTTTCTTAAGTACGGACATTGTTAAAGCTGATTCAAATAAAAGCTGCAGCTTGTCGTAATGGGAATATAAAATTATTTATTCGACAATTCTCTTACAAAGCAACGTTCGCGGAAAGGAAATTACGTAAATATTGCTGCATGCTTCATGTATAATTGAGATGTTTGTGTTGAAGGAAGGCTATAATATTGCAGCCAAAATTTAAATTTAAGCCGTCTGAATAGTGTGGTGGTTGGAAACCGACAGAACAAACGAGAACAAGCGTAGGACATATGTAGGATAAACGTGAAGCATCTGCACTTTTGTATCACTTGAAATTAAGTTTCTTTTGAAGGAAGTGTCAGAGCAGGACGTAAGCTAATTTTTGCACATCCTTTCAGTCACAAATCCGCTCTGTGCACAACTGTCAGAGGAAAGAAAATTTAAAGTTGACAAAATCAAAAGTTGATATTAACACTCTTGAAACATTTCTACTTTCCAAGGGGTTGCAACTTCAAATCACAGAAACCGCTGTGCCTCGAAAGAAAGGAGTCACAAATTTCTAAATACTGCAAATTTGCAAGTTTCAAGAGTCTCACCTATATGAATCCTTAAACTATTTGTAACCTTCCCACAGTAAGAGGGAAACAAACACAATCTTATATATTCTTGTGAATGTCACGCTGATTTCTTCTGAGGAGGACTTAAAGATAAAATTACACCTACGTGTCAACATAAAAATATTTTTATTTATTTATTAGAAGTGGCACTGGTTTCGAAATAAGTATTCCAAAGTTTAGCTAAAGTTTGGAATAATAAATTCTATTACAAAGCTGGATCTTGTTGATATTTCTACTGAGTCATCTACGATGACCGGATCCATGAATATCAAATTTATAAACGCCAAACAGGCTATAGATATACAAGATTATAAACTTTGGAATAATAAATTCTATTACAAAGCTGTATCTTGTTGGTGTTTCTATTGAGTAATCTACAATGCACGGATCCATGAACATCAAATTTGTAGTCATAAATACCAACACGTACACCTATGTCGAAAAAGACCAAGCATTTCGAGCAGTCAACCTTTCCAAAGACTCTTCCAAAAAATACCAAAAACTAACACACAGATTATTATAAAAGTGTCACAAATCATATTAAAAAAAATTAAATACTTAAACCAAAAGAAACATTCACCGAACACTACAAGCACAACTAAAACTACATAAACCTAATATTTAAATCTGTCCCGTAATCTACATTATTAATCCTCCCAAGTACAAAATAGCAAAACACCTAGCTATATTACTAAATAAATATCTCACATTCAATAATAGTTACATTGTTTCTAATTCAACAAACATAGCTAACGACCTAATAAATCTTAGATTAAAAGAAAACTACAAACTGGTCACATTTGATATACACAGACGTCTTCATTAACATTTTAAAACCTACTGGTCACGTGATGCACCAACAGTTTAACATTCAACAACTGTACGCTCTGCCCACACTGTATTTATATGTTTTGTATTTATCTGACAACAAACAGCGACTTGTGCCACTTACAGCATAAACTGATTGATTTTTATAACCGAGATGAAAAATGTTTACAGCGCGGTACGGACTGGGTCTTTAAATAAAACCTACTGGTTACGTGATACACCAACAGTTTTAACATTCAAGAAGCGTACGCTCTGCCCACACTGTATTTATGTGTTTTGTATTTATCTGAGAACAAACAGCGACTTGTGCCACTTACGGTATAAAGTGATTGGTTTTTATAACCGAGATGAAAAGTGTTTACTGCGTGGTACGGACTGGGCCTTTAAATAAAGCTGTCTGCGCTTCGCCTTTAAATGGTTAATATTCCCATGGAAGAAACACAGTAATAAAAGACCAATTTTTGTGCACGCATAAGTTAAGTTACAGAACATTCACGTAAAGACAAAGGTAAAGTAAACTCGTTAGAGGCCCGGTTGTGGCCCGGGAGGGGGTAAAGTTATAGATCTATTCTTCCAAGACCTCCGCGCTAGAAGGGCGTGACTGGTCAGCGTCACGCCCCGGGCGCTTTTTACCCCCGGGAAACACCCGGTACCCTTTGTACAGGAGGCTGAGTGGACGCCAGGGACGGTCTGGACAGGTGTGGAAAATCTCGCCCCCACCGGAATTCCATCCCCGACCGTCCAGCCCCTATTCAGTCGGTATAGCGACTGAGCGACCCGACCCACAAACTTTCACGCACGTGGAATAGAACACCAGCGCACACGTCTAATGCGGTGGATGTAAACGTATTTGACGTATGAGGACCCTGCAACAAGTTAAGATTTCACGGAATATATAGTTAAATCGTGCGAGATGACGTACTTCCAAGCAGTAACTATAGATTAGAAATGAATTGCAAAGCTACTTTAATGTAAAGTTTAAGTAACAGAACAGTGAAAAGCGTGGTAAAGTACTAATAGGTGCACTACGGTAAAACTTATTAACTCAACAGAAAATTTATTATTTTCTTTTATAGACTCACTGATTTCTTGTCATACGAGTATAATAATTTCTTAACAATTTAGGGTTTCTAAGTCCGTGCATCATCATACATTCAAATAAATCAACCAACCAGTTGCATCTATCTCTCAGATTTATTGCTCGTCGTTTAAATACAATTCAACATGTTTCGGGCATCCTCTTGCCTATCATCAGCAGTTGCCGCCTCTGGTTTACCGTTGGAACGTGGCGGTAGCAGTGTCGTTGTTCGTGGTCGGTCCGGACCGACCACGACCAACGACACTGCTACCACCAAGTTCCAACGGTAAACCAGAGGCGGCTACTGCAGGTTATAATCTCCTGATGATGGGCAAGAGAATGCCCGAAACATGTTAAACTGTATTTAAACGACAGGCAATAAAAGTGAGAGATTGATGCACCTGGTTGGTTGATTTATTTGAAAGAATTTGAATTTCTTAACACTTCCAGTTGTCTGTTGACGGAATGACAGTGTTCCACAAATGAACGGCAGGTTATTATGCTTGTTTTCAAAGAGTTTTCTTATATGTTGAATGAGAGTGTACAGGTAGTATGGTGTCAGTAACACAGACGTTGGTCTGAAAGCAAAAAATTCCATATATATCTTATAATTTCGTTCAGGTATATCACGACACTGACTTATTTACTCTGTTCATGATTTATAGAGCACACACAGTGTAAGCAGCACGCGTTCCGAGGCACGGCCAAACCCACCACCTGACTCTCACTGCCAAAATATTTGTAGGCTTTCGTCTCCTATTTCTCTGCAGAGACGATGCAGGATGCTGGTGAGTTAAGTTCTATTTGTTTTTCCCGGAAAGCTTTCTTGAAGATACTGAAGTGAGATGTTGCTACCACATAATTTATAAGGATCAGACAAATATGGGGTATTAACAATTGCAGTTTGTGTGACGTTGGACAAGCGTTTCAGTTTAAAAATTATACATAAATCATTTTTAGAGTAAGTGCACAATTAAACTTTCGAAATGCAAGAAAATAATTGTTTGAATAGGAAAACTGCAGGAGAATTTTGGTTTCAGGACTTGTAGTTGTGCAAATTAAAATATTCCTACTTGAAGAAAGGTCGTTGTATCAGGTGGAATGGAAAGGCATATTTGCTAGCCCCCTAAATGTGGACGTTTGTGTAAACAGTTACTGAATCATGTGGGAACTTTTAATGGGCGAAAGTACGAAAAATGACAGTCATCCCAAAGTAAATGTATTTCTTTTGATGCATTGTTTTCTGTTATATAAGGAATTATTGAACACAGACTCATAAAGATACGCTTGAATTATTCGTTTGCCAGCTGCAAAGAACTCTATGTTTATTATCTCCTATTGTGTCCATTAAGTACAGGATAATCCACTATGACTTTCACGCCATCAGGTAGATGAAAGAAAATGATATGCAAGAAGAACAAAATTCAGTAGAAACAACTAACAAGATGCAACCTTGTAACAGAATTTATTATTCCACCGTTCATTAAAGGCTCAACATGTTTCGAGCGGTACACCGCTCATTATCAGGAGCTCTAACTGTATTTGCAGCCTCTGGTTTACATACGCATGTGGTGACCGACCGTAGTCTACGGCTGGTCCCCACATGCGTATGTAAACCGAAGGTTGCAAATACAGTTAGAGCTCCTGATGATGAGCGGTGTACCGCTCGAAACATGTTGAGCCTTTAATGAACGGTGGAATAATAAATTCTGTTACAAGGTTGCATCTCGTTGGTTGTTTCTACTGAATCGTACTACGACGCACGGATCCATGAATATTAAATTTAAGAACAAAATCATGCACAACTATTTTTAATGATTAAATTCAATTATACTTTCTTAGACCTGTTACGAAAACCTAAGTGTTTATCATAAGTAAGAATGTACATGCAGCTTGACAGTATATTATCATGCATCTATATAAGCAGTATATTAGACAATGATGGTTGTGATACACAGTTTGGCGTTAGTCGTTTTTTGCCTGCTTGTTTCTTTAATAATGTATCGGTGCACTAGTTTTTTATATTATTTCTTTGATGTTCTTGTATTGATATGTTTGTTGCCTGTTGCGGATTAGAAACATTGCGTTTTCTGAACCGTGCACCGTGATATACTTATGTAAGAAAAACAAAAAATTCACACTTTTTCTTTAATTATTGAAGTAAAATTTGCATGGACAGATAGGTATTTGTTAATTCCATATTTTGGTAATGCTGTCTCCTCTACGGCCGATAACATGCTATCCAAAATCCGATTAGAAGAGGTGTTTGATTTGCCTGTTGACGCCGGGGTGGTGGCTGTGAATATGTTGGTAATAGTTTGTGGATTATATACCGTCTCCATGAAGGTTGAAACAGGTTATGTTTGCTGGTCTTTGTGTCATTCAGAAATGCGAATACAACAACAATTCATTTCGCATAATTTGCAATATTGCGGACGGTCCAATAATTTACTCTTGGGTGACCTGACATTCTAGGTTTTGTCCACGTGCATGACTATGGAATACATGATTTTGCCGACGACAAGTCTGCCAGATTTCTAGTAATTCCCTTAGGTTCGTAGCGTCCGTGCGATAAGCGATTTTATCTGAATTTGCTAAAGTAAATATTGATGACTGGTTGACAGTGCATCATAGTGTAACCTTGGTTTGATCTCCAACTTGACGCACAAAATTCTTCTTTATTTACATATAATACGTTTATTAAACTCCTCTACATGTTTCGAGCATTAACCTGCTCATCTTCAGGAAGTCTACGTCGTAATTGTATATATGCAACCTCTGGTTTCGTCACTCTCTGCAGGTGACTGTCTTGTGCACCGTTTAAGGAAGAATAAATAAACAAGAATTTTTTTGTGTCAAGTTGGAGATCAAACCAAGGTTGCTAAAGTACTTTTCGACTTCTATATATTCCATTTCATAAACATGATATTCTGATCATCACCTACTTAGAACGCATGGCGTACGTTAAACACCGACAGGTAGACATCGGCTGTTGACATCAATATTAACAGGACACGTTATGTGCGAAATGTACCGCAATTGTCTCGGTAACCTTGACAAAGGCAGTGAGGAAGTCAGTCGAAAAACAGCTAGCTGATCCAGACAACTGTGTGCTGGAGCCCACTCACATTTAGACAGCTTTTCCCAATCCATGTATATGTAAATATATAATAATTTTGTGCATCAAGTTGGAGATCAACCAAGGTTATTCTACTATGCACGCTCAACCAATCATCAAGAGTAGCAGTTGAAATTCACGGTAATACAGGTAGGAATAAAACAGTTTGAATTCAAACTGAAATAAACGAAACGTACTGGTCAGGAAAAGCAGTGTTTTAAGCTATAATCGCAACGAAGTTTGGATAAAATATAATAATACTTCTTTACAGAGTAAATAATAGGAAATTTTAATTGCATGTGGAAATGACTTGTAGGTAAATATGCGCTGACAAGAAATAGAACTCAAGCGCCCACGTTTAGTACGATATATGTAAACGCGATTAAACTTAGTTCACCCTACAGCATATAAAGAGTTCACGTACCATATAATAATACTCGTATGATATGTTTTTTCCAAGCATAATTTTAGAATAACCTAAATGTTTTTAGATACGCAATTCAATACTAAAACAGCAGGCAAGATATATGAGTTTTCAAACACTAATAGATTAATTAAGTGACAATATTATACACAATATAGGCCTGCAAAAACAGTGTTTAATGTGCTCTATCCACAAGCAGGTAAAAGAAACAGTGTTCTGGTAAATGTGTCCAGAACAGAAATACATGCGAATTTACATTAAATTGAAAGCTAAAGAGAACAGATTTAAATAAAATTTACTTACTTACTTACTCCATGGAGCAGAGTCTTTCTTGAGAAGCTAACTGGCCTGTAGCTAGTCAAGAAATTTCGCGCATTTTATGGAACCCGAAGGTTCATCACCGCACTCGCAAGCCCACGACACCTGTCCCTATCCTGAACCAGCTTTGTCCAGTCCACACACCCACATCTCACTTCCCGCAGATACATCCTAATATTATCCTCCCATCTATGCCTGAGTCTCCCCAGCGGTCTCCTTCCCTCAGGTTTCCCCACCAAAACCCTGTACATATCTCTCCCCTTCCCCATACGCGCTAATGACCCGCCCAACTCATTCTTCTTGATTTCATCACCCGCACAATATTTGGTAAGGAGTACCGATTATTCAGCAAACGGAACTAGCCTAGAATAAAAACACTTTTAAAAACCTTCAAATCAGTGTTTCACAGTGTCCGATCACTTGAAGGTAAAACATATGTAGATAAAATCGTGAAAATGTTTAAGTGACTTTTGTATTTGGCATGTATGTATGTGAAGCAGAAACCGAGATATGGTTAATTCGAACCAGAGACATAAATTTTTATGGTTTTTTTTGTTATAAGACCTACGTTAAACAATATGGATTCAACAAAAAACGTTGAGTTGGGAATATTTGTTTTAAAATGCCGAAGTCTGGGTCCTTTTAAGAGGTAAGTATGGCTAATTGTGATTTCAGTTTGTATTTAAGGTTTGTGGTTAGGTGCATCTTCAATCACTCGAATAAACTCGAATAAATAACAAACCGAACACGGCTGAGAACACTTCCACCTCCACATTCGTACGGAAACCAGAGGCTGCAACGGCAGTCTGACGGGCTCCTGATGATGGGCATTGTAATGCCCGAAACATGTTGAACAGTATCTGTACGACAAGGCAATAAATTTTACGATCGATTGTTGCATCTAGTTGGCTGTTTCATTCGAGTTCAGTTTGTATGTCCTATGGCAGTAATTAAGGTTGTCAAGTGTCCCTGTTTGAAGACATTGCAGCTTATCCTGCTGTTGATCCTATCGCGAGGTAGACTGACCAGTATATATATATATATATATAGTTATATTTATATCAAATATACTGCTGAATCACCTAACCGTTATGTCTTCTATGTTTCAAATAAAAGGCTTTGAAAAATTTGAAGGCTCTCTTAACTTGTGTGAAAAATAAAGGTCCCAATACGGGGTGACCTGTGACCGCAAGGTTGCAATTAGTTTTACTAAATTTATAAGTCACCTTTGTATATGTGGCCTCAACTCAACATACCAGTATGTGGTACGTTTCAGAAGCTTAATTTAAAAAAATTCACGTACAAGACAAAGGATTACATCTTAAAAAATGAACCTTGCTTTAACCCTTTAAACCCCGAATTAAATCCCATCTGCTATTTGCTGGCGTTATTAGCTCACCATTTTCTCCACGTTAGCAGGATAAGGGTTAAATCATTAACCCTTAGGTGACTAATGTCATATATA
>Ga0268261_10001608_pt1 | contig 15684 bp, 10 predicted proteins | sample TergutNc150P1_FD_190353 | JGI IMG/M metagenome (GOLD analysis project Ga0268261, IMG submission 190353) | Nasutitermes corniger P1 segment gut microbial community from laboratory colony in Florida, USA - Nc150 P1 (SPAdes) (version 2) | ecosystem: Host-associated > Arthropoda: Insects >... | reverse complement strand
GTTGGAACTGATGTGTAGACGGTGCGGTATACTGGTTGGAACTGATGTGTAGACGGTGCGGTATACTGGTTGGAACTGATGTGTAGACGGTGCATATTGTTTTTATTCTGACTTTAACCAAACTTGCATGTTTTTCACAGACTATAGTAATCGTCCACCCAACATAAAACTTAAAGCAAATCTGTCCAGCGGGAGCAGAGTTGTTCCAAGAGGACGGACGGGCGAGCAGACTGGCATGCTTCACGAAGCTAATAGACACTTTTCGCGACTTTGCGCTCACGCCTAAAACGTAAATGTTTGGAAACAAGCAGCTCGTCATAAAAGCTGCACGGTATATGATGACATATCCTCAGGTCTTGCATGCATGTTGGGAACAATTACATCACGATGACGACCTCGCTCGGAGTACTGTATGCGACATCAGTTTTCTTACATATTCTGCCTTCACTGCTGGTAGGTTACATTTTCCTACGTAAAATCATGACCCTAGTTGACGATGAGCATTCGCATTTTCGTAAGGAAACGTGTTGTAGTTTGCCAGTTGGCACTGTTGTTATTCCGCCTAACTCCTCAAGTGTCACAAAATAAAAATTGTTTTATTTTATTTTTTGGTCTGTTCTCAATTAAGTTGACCATTTTAGACCTCTGACATTCCAAGTTCTCGGTCCCATTTGCGTTGACTGTTGCTTAGATTGTCCCACAGGATCCGTCAAATTTAAAGATATCATTTCGTACGACGTTTTGCTGTTCCCCGCCCAGCCATCAAGCTGGGATACTGCTGCTTGTCGGGTGTCTGCGACTGATTATTCAATACAGACTTTTCATATATAACCTTCCATACGTAGCTGTCACTGTCCGCAACCTGAGGACGCACCATTCTGTAGTGACAAGGGACTTACTTCAAATTAACTTCAGTCTGTGCTTTACTTAATACGAGAGACCGAATTTGACGTCTATATATCAGAACAGTCAAAGGAATGTTTTAATCTGTTTTTAATTCCTTAGTGACTGCAGTTTTCTTTGTGCTGTGCCCAGATTTTCATTCTTGTCGCACGTTTGAATGATGTATTAACCCTATAACCGACCGGCTCGGCTTACTCGCTCATTCGGTATGCATGAAACCTATTTTCAGGGATTACTGTGGGATGAGTTTGATGGGCTCGTCGAAGATGAACTGAAGAACTAATTTTGCTGAGTTAATAATCTGAAGAAATTGTTGCAATCTTTATTTTTAGGCATTGGACGCCAATTTGATACAAGTTTTATATGTAGGCGACAAACGTAGCACGGATCACTCCCACACGCAGCGTATTCACTGTTTTTGCATCTACTGAATAATAAATTATGCTATCCGAAACTTGGTACTACCATTTATGTCCAATTTAATATTATTTGTCCAAACGTTACCCCCGTAGAACACTTATAAAATTTCTAATTATGTGATGTCTGTTATTCAAGCCGAAATCTGGAGCGATGTACAAGCGCGTCCTACTCCTATGACAATCGAAAGACTTGTGTCGTTTACGATAATACGCAAAGATTAGTTTCCTTGGTCCAAAATTCCCCCTACTTTAATTTGCCCAACTAACCTGATTGGTTCCCCGTAAATTTAGTATTCCCGTAATAGGCCGAAAACTTTAAAATTTTGTATTCTTTCTCCCCATTGGTTCCTATGACTAACGCGATATCTTTTTACCTTAACTCATGTAAACCCCGAATAGACGCGTTCTACTGGACATTTTTAATGTGCGACCGTAGCTAACACGGTGTCCACCCCCTCGTTATTTACATTACGAAAAAGTGTTAAACCCTCGAATTTTGACTGTCCTAGCAAACTTCAAAATCCCAGTAAACTTGACGTTGACAAATACGTAACAAGTAGAATTCTCCATTGTAAATGTTTACCGCATGTCCTCTCCTACTGTAACATTTATTGTCTCTCCCTTCAAGTATCTCTCTGTCTTTCACATGTGACTCTCTTTCATTCTCTGCCCTATGACCATACCCTCTTGCTATCCTACTGACCTTTTTCTTTTATCCCCTTATCAGATGCTTCTGACCCTTCTCATTAAGCAACATATGTACTTCTACATTCCAGAAAACAATTTTGAACACACTCTAAATAAATAATTGTTTCCACTGGTTATAACCCTTTACTGACGAAGCGCAGACCGCTGTATTTAAAGACCAAGTCCGTACCGCGCTGTAAACACTTTTCATCTCGGTTATAAAAACCAATCAGTTTATGCTGTAAGTGGCACAAGTCGCTGTTTGTTCTCAGATAAATACAAAACACATAAATACAGTGTGGGCGGAGCGTACAGTTGTTGAATGTTAAACTGTTGGTGCATCACGTAACTAGTAGGCTTTAAAAGGTTAATTAGCTCTCCAGCTTCATAATATGATTTTGCTCTGCATTTTCGAGAAAATACGTTTACTTCTAGACCGGCGTTACTTTTTGGCGTCTTGCTGAGTGTTTTCTTTACGTTTTGTTATTATATTTTGTCCAGCTCAAAGTTAATGTCTGTTCTTCTGGGTTTCCTTAGGCCCTCTTGAATTCGTATTGTTAAGTAGCATTGGCAAGGATTGCGGAAAACCTTCTTTTTCGGTGTGTGTTACTGACCCAATTTTCTTTTGCGGCACATGCCCTTTGAAACAATTTTGATTGCGAAAACTGGCACCGGCTTACACATTTATGTTCCTGCGTTATGAATATATTTTGCGAACAGTCCGACATTAACGGGCGTATCTTTATTACGTTCTTATATAGCCACGTAGAAGTATTCTGTAGGTTCTTTGTCCTGAGAGAATGTCATGTTGGTTGAAACACACTGCTAGGGTGTCTCGTTTATCTGCGGCAACTAGAAAGTCGAAACGCGTCTACTTTCTTTGACTTATCTGATTTTGCTTCCTCCTGCAGTCCCTGTGTAGACTATATCCTCCCCTTGTGTCAACGTAGTTGTCTGGGCTTGAAGCTGTTGTGTGTTCGTCACTGACGTGTTTTGTGTCTTAGTTTACTTAGCGTGGCTTTGTTGACTCTTCGTTGTGTAACTTAATTGCAAGTGTAATCGTGAATGTGAAATTCCAGTTGATATTAAGCAAGCATTCGTGGTTTCGAACCTTGCGTTTGCTAAGTGAAGTAGGGAGTCACGAAAGAGCACTTATCAGGAATGGCGCCCTGCATGCGAAAATGGAACTCGCAGATCCGAAATGCGAGTTGGAAATGCCAGCCACTAATCCCTTCGCCTATCGATACCGCAGACGGAGAACTGATTGACACTTTAGTGGCTGTAAATCTGTACATATTCTTTGGTAGTCGGCCTCGCAGTCCTGCTTCTTTAACCCCGGAGAGAGAACCTGTGGCATCTATGGGTATGATGACGGCTGGAGAGCCAGGTTGCCGATGTGTTGAAGGGTGGCGGATGAGAAGGGGAAATTCAATCACACGTCGTCCTTCCTCCCTCCAGTTTATTTAGCTTTCATTCCTTCACTTTCTGCCTTGCTGTCCCATGTGTTGTCCAGCCCCCATTAATTGCTTTTAGTTTCTCCTCAACCTAGAGGCAAAGTAGACCTTGGTCGCTTCGTATTTCGTTGAATCTCCAAGTTGAATCTCGGCTGCTCGTCTCTGAGTCTGGAATTCCAGCTGCCTAGTTTTTACATGGCAGTACATATGTAGCGAAGGTGACGCTGTCGCAATGTTGGTCCGAATAAGTGGCGGTTGTCGGATGCTCTGATTTAGGAGCGGGAGAAGTTGAGGATTGTGGTGTAGCGTCTTCCGGGGACTTATTTGTGTGTAGACAACACGGTGTAAAACATTGAAGTTTTGATCGAAGAGAAAGAGGACCAGCAGGATCGTGAAAGTGCAAGAAACTGCGGCGAGTATTAGGTGCCAGCGTGGCGGGGTTTCCTGGGGAAATGTAGCTTTCTGCATGTGGAATAGGGTGTCTACGGCAAGAGATTTTTGCGATGTTTCAAGACGATCTTTCAGTTGGTCACGTTCGTTGACCTCTGCTGTGAGTGCTGCTTCGACACGGGGGAGCTCCTGTCTTGTTAATATCGGAAGGTCGTCTGGCACATACACGACGGAGCGTCGAGGTTAACACGTGTGGCTCCGAGTAGTTCAGGTAGAATTCGCAGCTCGACGGAATTGATTGAGCACGTTGTGGCGTTTCCAATCAGGCCTGCACCGGCAAGTGTTCGAGTATGTTACCCATGTGTTTCCCGTGGGCATCTAATGGTTACTTGACGCCGACTCGGAAACTGGTAAATCCACACGTCTCCATGCCGCAACAAAATGGGTGTCTTACAGTGGAGCATCATGCTCCTGCAGGGACCGTCTTTAGCTGCGGTCTGAAAGTACAACTTGGACTCACATGTAACTGACCGCACGTCAAAAGAGCTCTGTCTGCCGGGCAGATGGCAATGCTTCCTGCGCTGCATCTTTGCGCGTCGGCCGCTGTCAATGAGAGGTAGTCTCTCTGACCATGTGATAAGGGAAAATAGTCATCAAGCTGGTATACCGTGAATGTGTCATTTAGTACCCATGTAGGTAAGGCGATTATCCTGAACAGAGTAAAGTGTCGACTCTCAGTTTTTAATGGAATCTCTAAGATTAATTTAATACTGTGTGCGGTACCTACAGTGGTTACTCTAATTCATAATAAGGTGAATTTCATCAAATCTGGTACCGGCAACGAGTTCGTAATTTTCAAGCAAAGAAATACTTTGCAAAATGTTGTGTAAGACACTTGGACCTATAATTGTTATGGGCAGTTTTCCGGAGAGCGTATATTGTACGGCCATTAGCACTTCGTCGACTTGATGGGTCAGCTGAAAAGCGTATTACAATTATCTAACCACCGTAAATAATGCGCTCTGATTAAACAAAGTCAAATTAAGCCACATGACATCTCTAGTCAATTGTATGTATCAGTCATGGGATTGCACTAATTCCTGTTTTACAATAGAGGACATGTTTTAATTGTGTCTGTATTTATCCGCTTATTTTGGCCTAGCCCTTTAACATATTTAATTTGTTTTGCCAATGAATGAACGATATCGGTTTCCCTAGTTTTTTACTCATTTATGGTTCCATGCATCTTTTGTAGATCTGATAAGGTCGCGGTCCCAAACAAAGTCTTTAGGACGGTTCCACTTAAGTTCAACAGACCTTGGCGACGGTCTAGCCTAGGGAGTAACTGCTCGAAATTGACAGTCTCAACTTTAGAGTGTTGAGCAAGTTTCCGACCTCATTTAATTCTGCAACAGGTGTAAATTGTTTCTTTTGTTTGTTTACCAAGGTGAGGTCATTTTTAACTGTTGCGATGGCATCCTCATAGATTTGCGTGTCCAAGTCGATCGCTACACGCTAAGCATCGCTCGTGACTAAGACATCCTTCTCTTTAAAATACAGCGCGCTTTTGTTTACAGGTAGGATAGACAATTCGGTTGTTCCTACATTCAGGAAGTGTCCTGAAACATACAATGGTTTTGGTACGAAGTTATTTATTCTATGCTGTAACATGTGTTACGCGATTGTACGCATAATATATACAGAATCTGACGTCGCGCCTATTCCAAGTTGTTTCTTGCCTGCGCGCATGACGGGGGAGTGGTCCAGTCCATAATCAAGTTGCGACTGTTTCGGTGGGTACTGGGGGGAAGTAAGTTGGGTCTAACCTCTCTTCGTCTTGCTTATCGCCGGCTGACGGCGGGGTGGACACTGGACGAGGCGGGGCTATTGGGCTTGATGGTGCGGACAACGAATCTGTCTGGAGAGTTATCGCCGGCCAATGGATAGGAGAAGATGGCTGGCGGAGTGATTACCGCTTCTCGTTTTCCGCTAGACACCTTGTCGCCTCTGGCTGTCTTCCGTGGCCATTTTGGTATTTGGTGGGATTCTATTCGCGGCACCATGACATGGTTTTGAACGATTAACATTGACGATGAATTTCCTACCATTATGGCCTAGTAACTCGTAGTTTAAGTCAGACAACTTGGCTGTTACTTGAAAAAAATGGAACTTTTTTGACAGTTCTGGTTTTCTAGCTGGGTTATAAAGTTAGACATAGTCTCCGACTTTGAAACTGCAAAGTTTTGCACGTCGATCATATCGCTGCTTATTTGCTGCGTGTGACTTCCTGTTTGCTTTGGCTACTGCTTTGTAAGCATGCCTCAGGCGAGCCTTTAAATTTTCGATCTGTTCAGGGCCTTGTGTCGGTCTAGGAACTTTAGCTCTCAGGTTCTCATTCGCGGTGGTGACCATTTTTCTTCCTTGTAGGAGAAAGTAGGGACTATACCCTGTGATAGAGTGCGGCAATTATTAAGTAAGGTACCTTTTAATCCCTGGCTGTATGAGACTGGTTCAAATAATGCGAAAGGGCTGTATGTAGCGTTCGATGCTTTCTCTCTGCATGCCCGTTACTCATTGGATGGTAGCTGGACGTACGGGACCTTCGAATTCCCATGACTTTACGTGTTTCATTAAAGAATGAAGACTTGAAGGCGGCGCCCTGATCTGTAATCAATTTTCACCCGCTGCCATGTCGAGTAACTATTTGTGAGGCGTAAATTCTCGCACATGTCGAAGCAGATTGATCCGGGACAGCAAATATTGCGGCATACTTTGAAAAATGATCTACAAAAGTCAAAAGTACTTGTTTTTTTCGCGGCGTTACAGGGTATATTCGAGTGATATCGAATGAAGTTATCTCAAATGGAGCTACCGGGTTCAACAGAGAAATCGAGTTCCGACAGTTTCATGGTCCAGCGCATGAATTTCGCGTTAGTGTCTGAGGTTTTCAGGTTCGTAAGGGCCGCACGGTCCGTTCTAACCTTGAAACGCTTGACATAGAGATAACATCTGAAGTATTTAGCGGCCCACACTAAAGCGAGTAGTTCAGCTTCCAACGCAGAATAAGACTGTTCGGCTTTATTTAGCTGCCTACTTGCGTACGCGACTGGGCGTTCGAGCCCGTTTTGTACTTGCAACAGAATAGCCGCTACCGCTTTTTTAGACACATCAGTGATGAATATGAACGGTAGATCGAAATTTGGGTAAGCTGACACTGGGGTTGTGCAAAGTTTCAACTTTAACGCGTCAAACGCCCTTTGCTGGCTAGGGCCCAGTTGAATTCCTGTCCTTTCCGAGTTAGTTTAGTGAGCGGTTTCGCCGCTTCAGCAAATTTTGACACGAGTGTGCCTTAAAACGATGCGAGTCCTAAGAATGCCCTGTCGTCTCGAGTTACGTGGGGTCGGATAGTTCTTGGTTGCGTCTACTTTATCCGAAGATGCAGACTCGTTCTTCCGACAAGACGTAACCTAAATACTGCACTTGGGTTTGCGCGATCGCGCACTTCCCAGGGTGTAATTGGAGATTGGCCTTTTCAAATCTCTCCAACACTTTCTAGTTTCTCCGCGTGTTCCTCTGCTGTTTTAGAAAAGAATATAAGATCGTCGAGATAAATACTGCAATCTGTGCCAACTAAGTCTTTTAGAACGACATCAGTGAGTCTGGAAATTTGCGGGTGTTTGATAGTCGAAATGGCAAACGATGAAATTTATAATGGCCGGAGGGTACAGTAAATCCTGTTAGCTCCTTGTGTTCTTCAGAGATGTTAATTTGACAAAATCAGAGTAACAATCTAATACGGAGAAGTATTTAGAGCCAAATATGCTAGAGGTACTATCTTCTAGTCGAGTTAAAGGATAGAGGTCAAACTTGGTCACTGCGTTCAGCCCGCGGAAGTCTACGCAAAATCTAAACTTCGGTTTCCCACCCAAACTTTTTTTGGTGACGAGAATCGCAGGAGCTGACCAGGGAGAATGGCTCTTTCGAATTACCCCTTTCTGAAGCATGTTCTTAACCGGAGACTCCATTTCTCCGCTCTGAGCGAACTGGGTGTTGTACTGGGGGCGCCTTATTGGTGTCGGGTCGGAAACTATGATTTTGTGTTCTATTACGTCCGTGGATTTGAAGTCGTTAGTGTCCTCATCGTGAAACACGTGCGCGTATTTCTGCAGCACGGGTTCTATTACCTGTCTTTCTCGAGGGTACAGATGGTCTAGTTTACCCGGTAACAATTTCTTGTATAGGGCCTCATACTTTTCCCTCTCAGTCTAGTAGAAGACGCAGTATTTACCGTTTTTCCTCTTTTATACTGTCCACCAACGTTTCGGATACTTCTGCCACGCCAAGGTCTGTGGCGTTGGGCACGGTCAGTACCTCGTGGCTGACATTAGCTAACATTACGTGCACGCTATTGGCTGACGTATCGACTTTAGCCTGTGTTGCCTGTGCTGTGTCGCGTGCTACTGTCCCTACTCTCGAAAGTACATGAGCCGTATGTATCCCTTAAATGGGTATTGCCGCTGGTTCAATGCAAACCAGGGGCGGAATCTTTTTTCCAAGTCTAACTTGGCCGTAACCACGTGTCGACATCTCGGCGGGATTGTTCGTCTTGTGCAACTTTGACAAGCCATGTCTTACTGTTCGGTGCGGACTTGTCCAAAGGAGGGTTGTCCAAAATACGCCCACTCGAACTTGTTCCTTATGCTTCTGAAGGGGCTTATCACTCTCTTGCCTGTCTTTGGGGAACACGATAAGGGCTGCGTGTTTTGTGGACATAATACCACACGCATACGGCGTTTCGTTATTTTCTACCAATGACAATTTCCCGTTATCAAAATTGATTTCTGCGCCAGCTTTATCCAAAAAATCTACCAAGCAGACCGTCTGCTTTGGTTGGAAGGGGGCATACCAGAAATGTGTGGCTAAATTTTCTTTCAGCTTAAACGAAAGAAACACGTTGTCACTGTATGTCTTGAATTTCTGCCGTAACCCCATAAGGTTTTACGGCAGTGCCTCTTACGTCGCTCCTCGATACGCCTGGTGGCAGTATAGTCACGTTCGAACCAGTGTATAGAATTAAGTGTTTCAGTTCTTCCTCTATTTCCAATGAAACAGTGTGGGAGCCTTGCTCTATCCGAACTGAAAACGCGGGGTTTTCGACAGCGTTTCTAGGGATATGGAGGTGGAGGGATCTGTCGTCACTCTCACCTCTAATTCGTTTTCCTGACTCTTTGCCTGTTTTAATGCCTCCCTGTACCTTCGCATACCGAGGTTCGTCGCCGGTCGAACGTGGACGACTCGAACGTCCGCCCGGGTATTTTATCCCTGGCGAGTTTTGCGTTTGCCTTCTTTACCCGAATGGGGCATTCTCGTGCAAAGTGCCCTCGTCCGTCGCACTCGTAGCACCTAAGTTCCGCCCTTTCTCGGACGTTCCTAACGTACCCTGAAGTTGCCGTCCTATCTTTTACGCGCGTACCTCATCACTCGAGTGATTTGTCGCGCGCTTTGGGCTGTTCTTTTCGTCGGCTTCTCCACTGCCTCCCCGACTTGAAATCCTAACCGATTTGCCAAACTTCGTGTAGAATGTCTGCAAATCTTTCTTGTTTCACGGCTTCTCTGACCGCGAGAGCTGTAGTTAGCGCCTCGTGTGAATTCTGAGGGGTTTGCAATTTCCCAATTTCACCGCTAAACCAGCTACTAAGGCAGCCAAAAGCATTCTTTCATCGTTTTCGCGATGAATTTTTTGAGCTGCAGGATCTCTGTCCCGGCACATAATCTTTTGAGCCAACGCCCTGCATCGATCAGCGAATTCATTGGGCCCATCATTTTTTCCCTGTCTTTGCCGCCTGCAGCCTCATAAATGAAACTGATCGGTGTGGACTGAATCGTTCCCTGAACGCCTTGAATTTTTCCCAGGTCGCGTCCTCTGCATGTATTTCTAGACATGTATTATAAAACGACATCGCTGGGTCTGCAAGTGTTCGCTCTGGTATCCGTAAACAATCCGAAGAATGCCACCGGCCTAATTTTGCTGCGCTGTCGATTTTCTCCATAAACTCTGCCAAAGTTATCGCTGATTCTGAGCCTGACCATGTTGGAACGAGCGAATTCAGAGATAAATCTTTATGTATTGTGGGGGTTCCTGTTGATAAACATTCCTTCAGCCTAGCTATTTCAGCCTTCGACTCGGCGAGTTGTGCCTGAAGGCTAGATTTCTTCATGTTTAATTTCTGCTTTCATGTCAGAACCAATTTGTAATGTTGAATTTAGAATTAATAAGACGTTAATATGTGTGCCTTTCTGATGCGTATATTTCAATTTCCCGTTCTTACGCACCTGGTGAATATGTTGCCAATCTATCTGTAGACCTGACTATCCTATCTGAACCGTTATCTATCCTCCCACTTGTAAACCATCAGTAGCGGCTACCGATGCTAACCGGTTTGTTAGGACTCCGCTGCCTACCAACTTGTTACCCGGGTGCGTGAAGCTACTGCTGTCACTACTTTGTGGTTACTTTACGGACGCCGTCGTTAAACTGCGCGACCGTAAATAGTCAGTGCTGCCACCAGAACCGAAGTTCAAAACGAATTTGGGAATACGAAGGGGAGGTTGTCCAACTGAATGACCGCTAGTCACTATTGACTAGGACTATGTACTCAATGATAATGTACATATATATACAAGTTGAATGATTCACAATTTGTTCCTGAACTAGGTAATAAAGATAATCGTTTTGCCTTCAATATTATTTGAATAGTTTCGGTAATTTAGTACGCCTGAATTAGAAGTTTAACTTGTTTGTCTGAATGACTGTATTGAATTTAGTATAGTCAGATAGACTCGCCCTTAAACAGCAGGAGTATGCAGAACAACATTCTGCATCAAAGTCTCGGCGGTGTCGTGACTATAGATTCTTTCGGATAACACTTAACGTCGGTATCTTGTCATTGTTCGTGAATTTCGGCGTGAATCTCGATGTGAATTTCATTGTGAATGTTGTGAATGTCAACGTGTTAGCGGCTTTAGCTTATATTATTTTAATCATACTTACTTCAGCGTCTTCCTAGATTACCGTAATTTACATGTTCTATTTAACTGTGGTTCCTGGTATGGCGTACTGAATGTTGTAACTAGGTCGAGCTGACTTAATAGAATTGAGGCAAGACGGTTATGACTTCCTACATATTACAGCACGTTTCACAGTGACTCTAGAGCAAGTGTTTGTAATCACGTTGTGGAATGATTTTTCGAATTTGATTCCTACCCAGTAATGTAGACTACAATTTGGGTATTACAACAGTGTGGATTTTCCTGTGGGAAGAATGTTGATGCGTGGACGATAACTTACTAGTCATTCGCAAGGACGAGGCACGGCCCGCACTCTTCCACATCAGTTGTTATTTGTGTTGTTCTGTTATTTGTGGTGTTCTGTTTTGTTTGTGTAAATGTGTACTTCCACCGGTTGACAACCCAATTGCAGTTAATAAATTTATCATATCATATGTCAACATGTACGGTGACATGCGCACTCTTACGGGAGTGATAATACTGTTATTGTTTGCTTGTTGTTTGGAACTCCAGTGCTTGTTTTGAAGGGCTATTTAGTACGATTCCCAAAACTAACGTATGCAAGCCACTGGTTTGTAGAGGCCTGAAGTGCGCAGTCACTCGATAAACCGGAAATTAAGATGTGACGCCATTGACGTCACCATTATAACAAAACTTACTTAACAACTTTGCGGGTGAAGTATTAGAATTTTTTGCAGTGCCGCAGCGGGCTGCCTCCCTCATTATTGTGCTTGGGAAGTAGTTGTATGATGTAGGCAACGATACGAAAACTCCGACAAAGATAAGACGAGCGACTCCACGACGAAATGATGGTTACAGATATCCGGCCATGCAATGTACGTGTTTCGATGTCGCGGTATAGTAGTAGTTGGCACGTGTATTATTCACCATTTTACGTCATCCATTTTGAGCTCTTGTACTAGCCGTCATGTGTTTTTGTGGCGTTCATCAGATTCGTCTGCCCGTTCGAAGCCATATAGTAATCAGTCGAGGGAACTCCGATAAACAAGCAAATCAGGAAACATAAATAATGCAGGAAAGCGCACTGTGTAACGTCGGCTGTGGTATGGATGGCGGGATTCCATTTCTGGTAGTGGCAGGAATTTTTCTCGGGCGTTCGGAACCACCCATATTACTGTCCAATGGACGACCATTTCTTTGTTTAATAAAATATCTGTTACCTGAAGTCGACAGTCCCTCCTCATTGTCGCGATCTAGAATGCGTGTAGATTTGCAGCCACAACTCAGCGTTAATTTCGTAGGCTCAGGGACAAGTATACATTTACCGTCACAAAGTAGACCTCTTGGCAGCATGGGTGAGCTACTTGTGGTTGCTCGTTTTATGTGACATTTCGCTGGGGAATTTTTGAGTGGCAGGAGGGGTAGGAGTGGGGAATACAGCCTGCATCCTCTTGGTAACTTGTCCTTGAACCTATTTGTAAGTTCCCTTGTGCTTCATTCTGAGTGCCCCCTGTACGTGTGGAGTATATAAAGAAACAGTGTAGAGTATCGATGCTCGTCCTTTTGCATGTGGTTGCACGCTAAAACGCGGACACGTATATCAGCGTCTGCAGCTTACCAGACTCCTTACTTTGAAGTCGTGTGTAAGCCTGTTCATAAAACTAGTTTTCTACGTATTTTTTTCTTCTAGTAAGATGTAGCTGGAGTAACAACATTTTGAGAACATGCAATACATAACTGAAAACTATATAGACCTAAGATACTAAGATTGAAAATCAGAAAATGTACGTGTGGGTGGATTATTTCCATAAAGTTCCTGGCATTTTACATTATGACCAGTGTGAATGTTCCTTTGCATTGCATCGTTGACGATCTATACCCTTTTCCCAATAGTGGCGAGGATTGTTTCCGTCGGCGCCGCGTCTAGACCAGTCCTGGTTAATAGTGAGACTTCCTTCGAGGGTAAAAGCGGTCAGGGCCGGAAGTTGAGCGCTCATCTCAGTCTAATTTCCAGGATACGATATCATGTAGTTTAATCGCCACTCCGCAATACATCTTCCATGCTGTGTTGCATACACTCAGGGACAGCTGTAACTAAGTTTACTGACCGGTGTAAGCCAAGCAAGTCTTTGACCGTCAGTATTCCTTTGTTCTTCGGCTGATAAACTTGTTAATACGATTCAAATAAATCACCAACCAGATGCAACAATTTTCCAGTTTATCATGACGTTTATTTACAGCTCAACAAGTTTCGGGCGTTTCCCCGCCCATTATCAGGAGCTAAATGACTGCAGTGGCAGCCTCTGGGTTTACCTTCGTATCGTGGTGACAGTCGTACTGTAAATAAACGTCAGGATAATAAACTGGAAAATTCTTGCATCTGGTTGGTGATTTGTTTGAACTGTACGATGATGCACGGACTTAAAACCTTAAATTTGTTAATACGAATTGTTAATGTGGGCGGAGTATGAAGCCTTCATATATTCTGACCTTTCAATATACAGCGGTGTTTCACAAACCTTTTTGCTCGCGGACCCTTTTTGCCTTCGAAAAATAACCACGAATTGTCGTATCCTTGCTCACGTACATATAGTGTGGGCGGATGATCGGTTTCCAAAATTAAAAATTACTATCTTAGAACAGATTTTAGTTAGATACTAGTACATATCAGTAACATACGTAACAATCCATCGCATGATTTGACATTAACTGAAATGAATGTTGCTCGCTTCGTGGGTACAGAAAGTTCCTTAATTAGCTATTCTTACGGTCATACGAAATAAACTAGTCGCCAATGGAGGAAGTTCCGCTATTATTTTACGAAATTATTATTCATTAATTAAAAAATAAGTAAACTTTAAAGTAGCCTGTACAAAAAGGTATCTGAGGAGCACACTTTGGGAACCACTGGTTGAGAGGATAGTGTATGCGTACTTGGGCGTTCTCACTGCTGTTGCTGATTGTGTTGCACGTGCTTCTGGCCGCGCTCTTATCCTTCATTGTTTGCTAGGATTGGTGAAATGGAAAAGATAAGCCAGGTGGCGGCTGTGGACTAATCTAGACATTGCAGTGACATTTGTCTGGAAGAACGGAGGAAAACACCGAAAGACCTGTACGAATAACTGGTCCTCCGCCAAGATTCGAACCGGGCACCCCCTCCCCCTGAATAAAATGTAGCGCCTTACCCCAACACAGTCGTGCTTGGTTCTATGTCTTGATAGTCTTCTGCACATTGGTTATATGTCCGATATTATCCAGTGCATGAATTCATGAAGTAGTTAAGCCCTCTTCAGTTCGTGTAATGTCTTAAGTGAAGTGCGTAAGTTCGCTTATTTCATTGTTTATATACATCATGGAACATTCCGTCAGTAGTGAATATTCCATACATAGCAACTTGTTATGTTCCTACTGCGTGGTTATTCCGTGCTTTATCATTTTAAAATTTAAACATAGTTATTAAAATGTTAAACTTTTACGACCTACAACATACGTGCTTTGCTGAGCGTTCAAGGTTGTTGTAAAGCTTCTTGAGCTATGGGCTTGTACTAGGATCACCAGGACACGATGTAATGAGTGCGGATGGGGTGGCAACTTCTTCATGCTGTTATATCTGGCCATAGAACTGCGGAAAATTACGTGTTTTAGGATAAGAATGTTTCGACCCACTAGAGAGGACACCGGGTGATGGATAAAACATAGTCTAAAGAGGAAATTCGTATTTAGTACTGTTGATCAAATAACTTTAAATGGATCAGATCCAAGAAGGTGTGGTGAATGGGACATTTACATAAGAGGAGATGAGAAATGCATGAAAACCTTTGGCGTAAATCCTGAAGTGGAAACCATCTTGATAGACCTAGGTACGGATGTGAGTGTAATATTGAATTGGCCGTTTAGGAAACATGGCCGAGGAGGATCTGGATTGAATTAATGTGCTGAGGATGCGGTTTAGTGAAGAGAGTGTTTTAGCATTGTGATGACTTTTAGAGTTCCATTAAAGAAACATATTTTCTTTTATTGTCGTAACTCCATAAATGAGAGAGAGAATGTTTATAGCGCTCCAATGTTCGGAGTCTTTTTTTGTTTTTAATTTTTACGCTTTCCTACAAGACGTAGTAATTACTAATTTAGTAATTGTATAAGCTTATGGATAATTAGTGTTTTTTGGAAACAGCATTAATGGAGTGGGTTGACTGGAGGCTTTAGCAGTGAAAATGGAAAAGTGGGAGTGGATGTATAAACTTAGAAGTGCACAGTTTGAAATTCAAAGGTGTAAAGGTTTGTTGATTAGTTTCAAATTCAGATGTTGGATTTAATTCGTTCGGAAATCAACACATAATATCACTATTCTTGCTTGTCCGCTGACTTTTGTTTAATTATGTCGAGATTTATAAGACCCGGGCAAATGTGTTGAACATAATGTACAGGTTGCACTTTTGTTCCAATACATTGTTTTGCTTAGATAAATATGTGAGGAATTACGGCCAGGACACTTACGGAGCGTATGTGGGTTCTCGTGTAAGGGTGGGTACACACTTGTAACGTTACCGCGTATCGTAACACCGTATCGTGACAGTGTGAACGTGACCCGTGACCGCGTAATGTAGTAGCCATGCGCATGTTGCATCATCCCATTGGCTCACTACTTCGACCCTCGCATAGTTATCGTTTTGCGACATGCTGACTTAGCGCATGTTTGTTGTTCTGTCACACCTTCCAAGGTTGCCTCGCGGTGATATTTTGTATGTGTTATTGACAAAAATGCGAGACTCAGCTTTTATTCCCTATAAAAGCTGAGGGAA
>Ga0268261_10001607_pt1 | contig 15693 bp, 10 predicted proteins | sample TergutNc150P1_FD_190353 | JGI IMG/M metagenome (GOLD analysis project Ga0268261, IMG submission 190353) | Nasutitermes corniger P1 segment gut microbial community from laboratory colony in Florida, USA - Nc150 P1 (SPAdes) (version 2) | ecosystem: Host-associated > Arthropoda: Insects >... | reverse complement strand
CGGTGCGGATGTTGGTGGCGCCCACTTCTTGATACAAGCTGAGTGCTTTGTTGGTGGGGTGCCCGTAGCTGTTTCCAGCACCGGCTGAGAAGATGGCAGCATCCGGGCTTAAGTACCGCACCAGGGCAGGTGATTGCTTGGCCGAGCCATGGTGAGCAACTTTCACGATGCTGGGGTGTGGTGTATTTGCCCGCCGTAATTCACCTAATAATTCGGTTTGGCCTTGGGTTTCTAAATCTCCCAAGGCTATTACCGATAATGAATCTGGCCCGGTACCGATTATGGCCTTAAATACCAATGATTGATTATTTAGTTCAGCATCTTCAGTTTCGGCATGATTGTCTAATGGGCAACTTTGTTTTTCGGCATCGGGCGGTAAATGGCCGAACGCTTGCCAACTAGTATTGCCAATGTTGCCAGCAGCGTGGGCCTTGGGGTTTTGTAACACGATGCCATTTTCGGCTAGGACTTGATAGACGGCGGTAGCTTCTCCCCCACAACCACCAGGCCCGATGGCGCTCCCGATGGTGCGGCCAGCTAATGCTGATTTTAGGCCACCCACATGGTCACTGTGATAATGGCTAATTACCAATAACTCAATGTTAGTAATTTTGAGTTTGGCTAAACAACGGTTAGCTGCACCGTCGTCATTACCTGCATCTATCAAAATGGCGGAATGGGGGCCGGTACGGATTACGGTGGAATCGCCTTGGCCCACATCACATGCGGCGATTTGCCAATCGGTTGGCACCGAGCCACTTTGGGAAATAACTAAGCGCGCGGTGAAAGTGGTGAGTGCGAACAACATAGCTAACGCAAATAAGAAACCGATTATGGCTAATTGTTTATCTTGCTTGTTAGGGATTCCTAATTCATAACGGCGCCACCCGGCTTTGGCGCGCAATTTCGCATTCTTATGTTGATCGCTTAGGTATTGGCGCCAATGATCGGGCCAACCCTTGGGTTGCCATTTCCATATTGCCAAGCCGATGATGGTGAACCCCGCGCCCAACAGTAACGCCCCCACTACCCCGGCTGGCATCGGTAGCATGGCAAAAGGCAAGGCCGCACACCGGGTAGCCACCCAGGCGATGTACCCAGTTGACCAGGCTGCCGGAATGGTGACCAACGCGGCAACTGTCGGGGAAAGTGGGGCCAAAAGCGTTGCCGCTAAAGATAGTAACGTAGCGGGCGCCACTGCTGGCCCCACCAGCAAGTTTGCTAACACAGTGGTGGTGGCAGCGCCCTGGGTAAACAGCAATAAAATGGGTGCGCACCCAGCTTGAGCCACGGTGGGCACCGCCACTAAGTAGGCTAGCTTTTCCCCACACCAAGGCGTGAATTTGTGAGCCAGTGGCGTAGCAAACATTGCTAACGATGCCGAAGCCGAGCAGGACAGCGCAAAACCATATGACCTGGATAGCCACGGGTCAAGGGCGAGCAACACCAAAATGCTGGCGCCGAGCGCGGGGATGGCGGCAGCCCGGCGCCCCCGCATCGTCGCGATAATGGATACCGCACACATGGCTGCTGCCCTAATTACTGCCGGGTCGGGGCGCACCAACATTACAAATGCCGTGGCAATAAATGCAAATGCGGTAATGCGCAATATGCGACTAAAGCGCAAGGCTCCAGTTACATAACTCAACGCCATTAATATAACCGCAAAATGCCCGCCGGAAACGGCGGTTAAATGTGATAAGCCACTTACCTTAAAAGCAGTTTTCAATTCGGGTGGCATCCGGGATGTATCACCTATTGCCATACCCGGCACTAAACCTCGCCCTTGCGGAGAAAGCCCACCAGTAACTTCCATTAGGTCAGCACGCAGAACGTTAGTGGCCCGCCACCATGGTTTAGGTGGTTTGAGTTCCACCCCGGACGTTCCAGTCAGCTTGGCTACTGGCTTCTGCCCCGGTTCACTAGCTTTAAGTTTTCCGGTTAATTGCACGGTGGATTGAAAAGGATAAAACGGCCCAGTCACATTTAGCTGCACACCATGGGTAGCCTCTTGTAGCACCCAGTTGTAGTTATCTCCGAAAGGCGCTTTGCGCGGTTCGCTAATTACTTTGCCAATAAAAAAAGTTTGGTCGCTACTGCCGCTATTTTCCGATAAAAATGATTCGCCTTGTAAGTGATAATAGTTTGTTGCGAAGGTTACTAGTAAAACGCCGGAAAATGCGAGAGTCAAATGCGACAGCACACTGTGGTAAGGCTTATGCGGTGGTTCATCATCGCATTGTCCATTAAAGCCTATGGCGACATTGCGTGGGGTAATATGCCTGGGGCGCGTGCAAAAAAGCAACAGCAGTAGCGCAACTAGCAGAATTAGCGAAGTCAGCGCTAACTTAGGGTGTGGTACGCCATCGCGCGTCAAAAACCAGGCGGCCACCCAAGTCAGCGCAGCGGCAGGCAGCAGGCGCAAGTCCATCAGACCGCCACCTTGTCCCGCACGTTATTCATCACCGCCGGGCCAATACCGTTCACTTCTTGCAGTTGGTCAACCGAACCAAACCCACCTACTTGGTTGCGGTACTCGATGATGCGCCCGGCCAGCGCTGGGCCAATGCCCGGCAACTGTTGCAGCAATTCGGAACCAGCAAGGTTTAAATTTATGCGCCCTTGCGCATCAGGCACCTGAGCTAAATCAAGTTGAGGCACATCAGGCTCGGGCTCTGGGGCAGAAACCTGCTGCCCAATCAGCGGAATCAGAATCTGCTCGCCATCCACCAAAACCCGCGCTAAATTAATCGCACTGAGGTCTGCCTCGGGCAGGGCGCCACCAGCTTGGTCAACGGCATACGCCACGCGCGACCCGGCCGCTAACTCCACAATTCCAGGGTTCACCACCGCGCCCGCTACGTGTACTACCACCACCTCAGCGGGCAAGCCCGATGGGGCAGCGCCAGAGTCAGCAGCCTCCACCGCCTCATTTTCCGAGCCTGCAGTTTCGCCATCGTCCCGCGACGTGGAAATAATGGCCGTGGGTTTAGCCGTGGCCGTTAGTAAATGAGCCGAGACGATGCCGCCGCCCAGCGCCAGCAGCGCAAACACACCCGCCAACGCCGCGCGCACGCCCAAAGCTAATCGAGGTTTGCCCTGATTATTATCGTCTAGCCCAGCTATTCGGCCCTGCGCCGCCGAGGCCCAACTAGTTAGGTTTTCCGCATCATCCTCCAACTCAGCGGCTCCGTCCGCTAGCTCGGTTTCCCAAGGCGGTGCGGCGTCCGGCGGCTGAAATGCGGTAACTGGCTGAAATGCCGTAACTGGCTGAGACTGGGTAAGTGGCAAAGGTGCGGTAGTGCCATAAACCTGGACCGGGGGTTGGAGGCGACTGGTGGGGCTGGTTTCCGTAGCAGCTTGCCTGAGCCTGCGCCGAGCTAGCGTTTGGGCAGGGACGCCCGAAGCAGACTGTGCGGTAGCGGGAGGCCAAGCCTGCGCGGACCGAGCCGCAGCGGGAGGCCAAGCCTGCGCGAGTTGACTCTGGGGTGGAGCGTTGTTAGCTGCGAGATCGCGCTCCAGCATCGTTTCAAGGCGGGCGTTATGGAGGCGTTCCAAGGAGGCGGCGAGCGAATCTGACATAAGGTCAAGTAAAGGCAGAAACGCCAACGCCCCGCTGAGAGTTATGCACAGGTTTTCAAAATCGCCAGGATTTTGGGAGCCTGTGTACAACGCTCACGCCCAGAAAACACGCCAATTTGGTTGCCTAGCTAAAACCAAAATTGGTCACGACTTTTTTAGCGAGCAGGTATAACTCCTATGGTTTCGACATGCTCAACCGCCGGAGTTGGTCACGACTTTTTTCAGTGAACGTGGTGGCCGAGGTCCACCACTACGGTGGCGAGGGCGCCCGGGCCGACGTGGCTGCCGAGTACGGCACTGAGTTCTGAGACCAATGGCGGCTTACCAAAAGCCGCTTCCAGCTTGCTAACCAATTTGTCCAAGCGATCTGAAGCGCCGAAGTGGTGAACGGCGATGGCGGGCCGTGTCATTGTTTCGGCATCGTGCACCGCTAAAGAAACGAGCCGGTCAATGGCAGCATTGCGCGTGCGGACTTTCTGGGCGAGTTCGATGCGGCCATCGTGCATTTCCAAAATAGGCCGCACCCCCAGCGCGGACCCGATGGCGGCAGTACCAGGCGATATGCGCCCGCCGCGCCTCAAATGTTGCAGGGAATCCACCAAAAAACGCACTTTGGCCGTGGCGGCAACCTCGCGTGCCCGGTCGGCCACATGCTCGGCTGATCGCCCGGCCGCAGCGCACTCGCCCGCCTCCAACGCGGCGTAGCCCAAACCCATGGCGGTGGTGCGCGAGTCAATTACCGTGACGGGGATGGTGATGCGCCGCGAGGCTGCGACCCCGCCCGCGTAAGTGCCGCTGAGCTCGGATGATAGCAGGATGGCCACGATGGCGCTCACGTCCGCCGCGAAGTGAAAAGCGACCGCGAACGCTTCGGGGCTGGGCTGCGAGGTACTTAGCGCCTCGCCCTGTTTGAGCCGATCAATGGATTCTTCGACCGCTATTTCGCTGCCATCAAACAGGGGGCCATGCGGGGTAATCACAGTGAGAGGCACGATGGCGGGGCCGTAACCCGTTTCGGCGGTGTGTGGGATGCAGGCTGTGGAGTCGGTTACCACGCGCACGTACTTTTTAGGTGCGGGCACCACCCTTTGGATGGCTTGGGTTTTGGGTAGAATGCCACGCACGGCTCTATACTACCTGCTGGGTTCTGCGTCTGCGTCACTATGTTCCTTGCGCAGAATGACGGATTTATACGGGCAAGGCCCCCAACCATTTGATTGGGGGCCCTAAGCGCAAGGTTTCGGGGTTTCGACTTAGCTCAACCGCCGGTTAACGCTAGTCAAGACCGGGGATGGCCACCGGGCGGGCGTGCCAAATGCGGTCCAGGTAATCTTGGATGGAGCGGTCCGAGCTGAAGTACCAGCTGCGAGCCACGTTCAAAATAGAGCGGCGGCTCCACTCATCCTGGTCGCGGTACAAAGCCTCGGCGCGCTCTTGCGCATCCAAATAAGAGGCAAAGTCAGCCAACACCATAAAGCGATCTTCATAAAGCAAATTGGAAACAATTGGCTCAAACATGGCGCGGTCACCATCAGAGAATTCGCCACTGGCAATTAAATCAATGGCTCGCTTTAGGCGCGGGTCTTCTTCATAGTATTTGTGAGGTTCGTAGCCAGCCTTTTGCAGGGCTTCAACTTCCGGCTCTTTCATGCCAAACAAGAAGAAGTTTTCATCCCCTACTTGTTCGCGGATTTCAATGTTAGCGCCATCGTCGGTCCCAATAGTCAAAGCGCCATTTAAGGCTAACTTCATGTTACCGGTACCAGAAGCTTCCAAACCAGCCAAACTGATTTGTTCGGATAAGTCGCCAGCAGGGATCAAAGTCTCCGCCAGAGTTACCTCATAGTTGGGCGGGAATACCACGTGCAAATACTTAGATACCACGGGGTCAGCATCAACTACGGCAGCGATGTGGTTAATCAATGAAATGATTTCTTTGGCCATCTTATAACCTGGGGCGGCTTTAGCGCCGAATACGACAGTGCGCGGCACCAAATTAGCGGGGTCAATTGCGCCGCTCTTAATTTGATCGTACAGATAAACCACATGCAAGGCTTTGAGCATTTGGCGCTTGTATTCGTGTAAGCGCTTTACCATGATGTCAAACATGGTATTGGGGTCAATGTCAATGTCATTGCGCTCTTTGAGGTACTTTTGCAAACGCACTTTATTGGCGTGCTTAACCTCGCGCCATTTGGCCCGGAAAGCTGGGTCTTCCGCCAAAGGCTCCAACTTTTTGAACTGCTCTAGGTCAGTAATCCAGGCATCGCCAATATGCTCGGTGATCAATGAAGACATGGCAGGGTTCGCTTCAAAGATAAAGCGACGGGGAGTAACGCCATTAGTTACGTTAACAAACTTACCGGGCCACAACTTAGCGAAGTTAGCCAAAACTTTATCGCGCAATAATTGCGAATGCAGTTCTGCCACGCCATTAACAGCCTTAGAACCCACCGTGGCCAAATAAGCCATGCGCACGGCGCGTTGTGGGTGTTCTTGGATGATTGACATGTTGCGAACCAACATTTCATCACCATTGGACCACTTACGTACCAATTCAATGAATTCCTCATTGATTTTGTAAATGATTTCCATGTGGCGCGGCAATAGGCGTTGCATCAATTCCACGGGCCAAACTTCCAATGCTTCAGGCAGCAATGTGTGGCAAGTGTAAGCAAAGCACTTTTGGGAAATGGCCCAAGCCTCATCCCAAGTAAAGCCCTTTTCATCCATCAATACGCGCATTAATTCCGGAATAGCAATAACCGGGTGCGTGTCATTTAATTGGAAAGTAATACGCTCATCTAGGCGGTGCAAATCAAAATCCGGGCCGCAAACACGGTTTACATAATCGGAAATGGAAGCTGCCACAAAGAAGTACTGTTGTTGCAAACGTAATTCTTTACCTTGTGGGGTACTATCTTCTGGGTACAAAACCTTTGAGATGTTTTCCGCGAAAGTCTGCGCGCGCACGGCCTCGGCATAATCACCATAGTTGAAGATCTTTAGGTCAAACTCGTTAGTAGCCCGGGCACTCCACAAGCGCAGGGTATTAACGCGGCCGTTTTCAAAACCAGGCACCATGTAGGTGTACGGCAGCGCGATTACCGACCAAGACGGGGTCCACTTGGTGCGCTCTACCCCATCGTCGTCTGTGTACTTCTCAGTGGTGCCACCAAAACCCACGTTTACCGAGTGGTCTGGACGCGCGATGCCCCACGGGTCGCCGTGCGAGAGCCAGTTATCGGGCTCTTCAACTTGCTTGCCGTCCACAAAGGTCTGGCGGAAAATACCAAACTCGTAGCGGATGCCGTAGGCCAGCGCGGGGATGTTCATGGTGGCCAGCGAGTCAATGAAGCACGCGGCTAGGCGGCCCAAACCACCGTTACCCAGACCCGGTTCTGGCTCAAGTTGGCGCAGTTCATCCAGCGACAAACCCAGCTTTTCCAAGCCTTCTTCGGCAATCTCATCCAAATCAGCAGCAACTAAGTCATTACCGAGCTGACGGCCCAGCAGGTATTCCGCGCTCAGGTACGCCACGCCTTTGGCCGGGTGGCCGTACTGCTGATCCATGGTGTTGTTCCAGCGCGAGGTCAGGTACGCCCGCACGGTGTAAGCCAGCGCCAGGTACTTATCGTTCATGGACGCGCGGTCCAGCGAGGTACCTTGCGTGTAAGTCAATTCGCGGAGGTATTGCCGGATAAACCCGTCGACCGACTTCTCCGGCCGCGCGATTTCGTAAGGAGCAATTTGATTCACGGAAGGATAACCTACCTGAAACAGCTTAGGTGGTTAAGCCCTAGGGCCAAAAACTACTCATTTAGCATCATCAACGTGAATCATCACCGTTAAACGTCATCGTTGATCATCATCGTTGATCGTCATCGGGCAGGTACTGCTCATGGCTTATCGGTTGCTCGCGGACGATGGTGCCGCTAGCGAGGTTGGCAACTTTAGCTTGATACTGAGCCTCCCGTCGCTTACGCCACCACTTAATTACCGGCACAATGATGCTGGCCAACACGCCTAAGGCGATTAACCAGGGCAGGATGGCGCCTAGTACCACCGCGAATCCACGCGCAAAGCCAACTAACGCACGCCAACCTTGCTGCAAACCGCCGATGAAACCTTGATATGGCTCGGCATCTTGGATGGCGATGGGAGTCGGCACGATGTTGAGATCGAGCGTGGACATGGCCACCCGGTTGCTCAAATCATTACGCGATGCCCGCAGCGAATCCAGGTCGGCTTGGCGGCGGCTGAGTTCGCGTTCTACGTTGAGTAAATCCGAAGTGTCGGCGGCATCGGCCATTAGCTGCGTTAACCTGGTTACGGAGGTTTGTAATGCGTTGATCCGCGCATCCAAATCTATCGCTTGTTCGGTAACGTCCCATTGGTTAAGCCAGGTGCTGCGCACTTCACCAAATTCGCTGAGCGCATCGATCACGCTGTTGAGGCGGCCCGCCGGGATTCTTAGGCTTAAGGATGCCCCACCCGGACTAGTGGGGGTGGGGCGCCATTCATTACGCGAGGCGATGGTGCCGCCGATGGACTCCACGTACGATGCGATTTGGCTGGATGTTGCCACTGGGTCATCCGCCGCAAGCTCGGCATTGCCAGTCACAATGATTTCGCGATCCACCGTTACCGGAGTTTCCATGCTGACGCCGCCAGCTCCGGCCACCATGTCAGCAACCGCACCTACTTCATATGCGAACCCGGCATCAACGCCGGGCGCAGCGGGCATCGGCATTGCTGCTTCCGGAACCCCAACGGGCCTAACGGCCAGCGAAGCACCGGCGGCATCGTTGGCGCTGCTGCATCCTGCCATAAGCAACACCGCAGCTAACGCGGCGCTAACTAATGCGGTGCCTTTAAGTGCGGTGCCAGTTGAAGCGACGGTATTACCGCAATGCTGCTTAGAGCGGTTTTTGTGGGTTTGTACGATGGCGACCATGGTTCAAGTGTGAACTCCGCCACGGACATTAGCAACGCGAGGCGCCGTATTTCGAAAAGATTTACCAAGGCGCAACCAAACCGCAACTATATTGCAACTGATTTCACTCAACCTTTTATCAACTTCTCATCTTCGCTATACATGAGTCGCAATTCCATCTGTTCCTGATCCGCCATTTTCGAGTGAAAACCTTTTGACGCCATGAAGTTGTGCAGTTTTTCGAGAATTCGCTGCTTACGCTTGTTTACGCTCGCCCCTTGTACCAGACCCAGCAGATGGGCAAGCTCGCGCTCGGTCTGACCGTCCACGTAGGTGCCGCGCAACAGCAGCCTTTCATCAGAGGTCAGCGCCGCCAGCGCAGCGAGCAGGATTTCCAACAGTTCGGCATCCTCGATAATGGCCTCGAGGTCGAATTTGTCAGCCATTTCCAACGGCGCACCGGAAGCGGTTGGTTTGTCCAGTTCCACGGTACGGGCAGCCCAGCGTTGCTCATGCTTGGCTTCCGCCTCAACGAATCTGCGGTTCTCATCAGCGATGGTCTCGGCCTGGTCGGTTAATGGCAGCCGAACCGCGATGCCCGCCTCAGCGTTGACATAAACCGCGTGCAGGTCATCAAACGAGGCGATGAGTTCGGCTTTGCTGACAATTGTTTCGGTGCGATCATCGTGAACGATGGCGTAGGTCATTGGCCCTCCATCTTTTGCGCGCGAAGGGATAAAGGGTCGGTAATTGTTTGCCATTTAAGGCGCTCCATTTCGGTTGATTTGCCGAAAACAGAGCGCGTCAGTAAATGGGCGCAAAAAAGCCGGGGACTACTGTTTTTCAGCAGTACCCCGGCTTAAACGGTGATTACCTCACTAAGAAAAGCAAGATATCCGAGCGGTCGCGTTAGTAAAACTAACGAGAAACGATATTCAGTTATTAAAAGGCGATAAGGTTGGCCCCCTCAATTACGGTACCGAACCCCGGGCGGAGGTTGATCAAGATTTGCCGGTAGCAAAGCCAGCCACATAGAACTAGCAGCAGTAAGCGCACCCGGCGGAGATTTTGGCATCCCCATAATTGTCAGGCATTAGCTTGTTGTTAAAACTAAAAGGGCCACTAACTTGGCGGCGAGCCAGTGCTGCATGGTCATTGACGAGGTAGGCAGACTACGCCACGTCGCTTTTCACCCGTGGAGCTTTCTGGTAATCTATAGGTACTTGGGCTGGTCGAAAGACCCGGGTCCACATCTTGGCGGGGGAATCCCCCGCCATTTTCTTTAAGGTAAGGGTAAGTGTCAGTCCTCAGCCTTTTTTGCGATGAGAGCGGGGACTTCGGAGAAGACCCAGGCCAGTACGTCCTAACCCTAGTATTCCACGAACAGCGCAACGACATCAGTGCAGCGGTCGAATGGCTCAACTCAACTCTTCGCACCAACGGCCTCGACGCGGAACACGCAATCCACACCGGCCCAGCAATTCGTGGCGAAAATGAATACCACAATGCTGGCATCGAAAATCGGCGTCGAGAATTCAACTTGCTATACTCGTTTGCCCGTAGAGTACCAATTACCTTCCAAACTTTCGATTACGTAAAGCGGCAATACCCTGACCGGCTCAAACTCAAGGGCGCCATATCCCGCGACCTGGGCCGGTTCCTAATGGCGAATGCGACCTACCTGCTTTCATTCGATAAAGTCATCGTCTATTATGATAATGGCCAAGCGGAAATTACAGATATTCTAAACACAATTCTCAACGTCTTTTTCACAAATGTAGATTTCCGAAGAGTAGTGCCCGCGCAATACCGCTTATTCCAGGTGGCTGACTTATTCTGCTCCTTACAGTTATTAGCAATTAAAGCGCGAAGCAAAACGCTTTCCCGGAGCGACATCTACTTTTTCAAGAGTGTCCAAGACCTCCGCAGAAACTACCTCAACAAATTCGAAGCAAAACGATACCCAGGTTAATTACTCGACGACCAGCTTCTTCCCGCGTTTCATGTAACATCTCGGCGGCGGTCTTTGAGAACTTCTGCGGTGGCCCTGGCTGGCGCGACGACCGGAGCCATTCATCTAGATGGCCGGGCGGGTACCGCTTGCCGCCGATGGGAACAACCTGTGGTGGTAATTCGCGCGATTCGTTCTTGGAATCCATGCTTATTGCTCCAAGTCGGCATCTCCGGCGACCACCAATAATGGTTTTTGCCGGATTAATTTCCGCCATCGTTCGGGGATGGAATTGTAATTGGCGAGAACTAAATCAACAACGTCGTTTCCGGATAACAGTCGGATGGTGAAGTTCTGGCGCTCGATTGTTTTTGAATCGGGAGGTAGTCGCCCAACGTTACGAATAGACCGTTTTCCCCAACATTTAAGGCGCCTCTAGGGTTAGTGATCTGCAACTGCGCAAAGGCGAGCTGTGTCGAGCTATATTTGATTGGTTTTGGTAGCTTGATAGATTAATTGGACACGATTTTTTGCGTTAAAGCGAGATTGCAAGTTTTTTATTTGCCGCCGTACTGTGCTTTCGCTGATGCCCATTTTCAAGGAAATTTCGGAGTCGTTTTTCCCTTTTGCGAGCAGTTTTAAAGTATCCTTTTCTTCGCTTGACAATTCCTGGTTACCGCCGACTCGGCGCACAGGCCCGAATGGGGTGGCAGTGTCCCATGCCAGTTTAAACAACTCTTGCAGTGCCTGTACAATTGCGCCATCGAGTGCGTGGTAAGCACGTCGACATTACGCGGGAATTTTCCCTTGGCCTCAGCCGCAATAGCAGTGTTGAAAGCTGCGTAAAGGCCACGCCGGTTTCGGGCGTCTTCCGCGAGCATTTGCAAAGTGGTCGTTTTACCCGTTCCGGCACCCGCAGTCAGCTTAAGTGACTGGCCCGTAGCAAACGCATCACGAGCGGCTTGCTGTTCCGGCGTAGGTGGGAATTTGCGCTGAGGTTCCATTACAAATTCCAATGGCCTGGGGCGGAGACTTCGTAGTCTGGGATGCCGATGGCGGCGAAGTGTTGGCGCCCGAAGTTGATTTTGGCTTTTTCGGTGGGGCGTAGTTTGTCGAGGTCAAGGGTGGATTTGGTTTCTCGAATCATGTAGATGCGGTCTTGCCCGTCCTCGTGCTTGATGATGGCCCAGTCTGGGTTGTACGGCCCAACCGGCGTGGGGATAAGGAACTTGGATGGCAATTTCATAAACAGCTTGATATCCTCGCGGGAGTCAAGCAATTCAGCGAATTGGCGTTCCACGTCCGAATCGTAAACCACGTAATCGAAGTCGGTTTTCTGTTGGTTTTGCACTTTGTACATTTGGTCAAGGAAGCGGTCTTTTTCTTCTTGGCCGTCTTTTTGCAGTTCGCGCAGTTCGTATACGGAGCCAGCGATTTTCTGGTACTGAATTCCCTCGCCCACAATCGCAGCCAGGGTATTGATAATCGCGCGCTTAACCATTGTGATGAAATCGTTTGGATTACCGATAAACTCCGGTAACCGCTTGGAACTAACCAAAATGTCAATCACCGTCTGACGGGTCAGATTGGTGGCATCTACCAGTTCGGATACGATGTCGGGTAAGTCGTAGCTGCCTCGCAAATCGGTGGCGCGCTGGCCGGTCTCTTGGCCTTTAGGCCCACCGCGTTTCACCTTGATGGCGGCTTTGGTGACCTCAATGCGCAGCGGTTCAACCGGGTGGGCATCACGGATGGCCTTAATGGCCTCGTCAATAAGCTGTTGGTGGTCGATGGTTACCCGGTAGGTGGTTTTCTTAGAGATAGCCTCCCAGAACTCCTCAAACTCGGGCGTCAACGTTAGAGCCTTGTTGAACCGGCGCTCGGCACGCTTGCTCTTGGGCTTGACGTAGGTGCCGATGTTGGCTTCAATCATCCGCTCAATGATTGGTTCTTCGTAGAGCTTATACTCTTCTGGCAAGTGGAGGCTGAATCCGAGCGTGAGCGGCTGGAACAGCGCCGTCACGGAGCCGTAAGCGTCAATGAAGCCTTTGGCTTGCAGATGGTTGTAGATGTCAACGGAGCGGTTGTAGCCGAGGAATTCATCGGTCATCGCACCGTTATCATCCATCTCAGAGATTTTGGAGAACTCGTTTTTCCGAACGCGCCCGATTTCCACACCAGCTTCGCGGTATTCCTTTTGCAGCGAATTGGCGAACGCCTGGTAGCTTTCGTTGGCTATCACTGTCAGGGTTGCGATGCCCCGGTCAGCAACGCGCTCATAGCCGTGGCCGGTATTGGCAACTGGCAAGCGTAGGCCGCGTCCTATTGTTTGGCGGCGCTCGGTTTCGGCACCCATCTCCCTCAGAGTGCAGATTTGGAACACGTTGGGGTTATCCCAACCCTCACGCAGAGCCGAGTGGCTGAAAATAAAGCGAACCGGCTCATTTTCATCCAGTAGTCGTTCTTTGTTTTTCATAATCAATTCGAAAGCATCGTTGTCAGAAGCACGCGGTTCCGTACTTTCCTTTTGGCCCCTCGCGAGTTTCGAAAAGTAGGCACGGCGAAGTTCCGATGGATGCTGTGGTAGCAGTTCTAGGATGCGGGGGTTGCGTTGGGCTTCGCGGTTCCGTTCTTCGATGAACACCTCGTCGAACCATTTGGCAAAATCACCATTGGCATCCTCATTACTGGTGCCATCACCCATGTACCTGGCGACCTTGTCCACGAAGAACAGGCTGAGGACTTTGATGTCTTTATCGCGCAGTTGGAGTTCTTTGCGGAAATGCTCCCGGATTGTTTCACGGATCATTTCTTTGTAAATGGCTCCAGTGTTCGCTCCCAAGGATTCGCCTTCGTTTAGGAAGCCATTTGGGATTAGCTCGATGAACCCGGGCGAGCTGTCCGTTGCCATTGTCATTTCCGTAACGCGCCAGCCCTCATACGCGGGATTACCTGTGATGCGGGTATCGGATAGTTCTTGCTTCATCTGGACATTTTTGACTTGACGTTCAAGTGACCCATCAGCTTTACGGCAGCTCAATTCCAACTTTACCGCGCTTAAATCTTTCTTGACCTCAACCAGTTTGACGTAAGGCGTAGCATCTGCCCCTTGCTGCTGCACATCCGCGACCACAATCTGCTTAACCAAGTTCAGGTCGTGAGCATCGACCGGGTCGAGCCGATAGACCACGTTTCGCTGCTTTTTGTGTGTAGCTGAATATCTCAAGGTGAAGGCAGGTTCGAGATTTTCGATGGCAGAGCCAGACAACTCGGACTCCATGTTCTGGGGCTCATCCATAATCACCACCGGGTGCGTCGCCTTTAGATAATCAATCGGCTTTAGACCGTTTAGCTTATCTCGGTTTTGGTGCATGATTAGCGTATTAGCTTTACCACGCACGGAGTCGATGGTCATCACCAGAATTTGAACGTTAGTAGCTGTGGCAAATGATTGGACTTCCTCAGCATTCTTACCCGAATAAACCGACGAATCAAAGGTAATGCCTTGCGGCTTGTACATATCCTCAAAGTGCTTACGCATAAGCCTAATAGAGGTATTAACGCCCTCGCGGATAGCAACTGACGGCACCAGAATAATGAACTTAGTGAAGTTGTATTTAGCAGCTAATTCAAAAATGGTGCGCAGGTAAACGTAGGTTTTGCCGGTGCCGGTTTCCATTTCGATGTCAAAATCAAGGTCTTTTTTGTCGTGCAGCGCCGGAGAAACCTCTAGGCCATTACGGTCTTGAATCCGCTGTAGGTTCTGCAAAATAGTGTCCCGGTCTAGCACAAGGTTATTGCCGATGGCACCTATCTCATCCAAGCCAGGCAACATTCCTAGACCGTCAGCCGTAGTTCCGGCGCGCAGCGTGGTGACCAGCCGCTCGGCGTCCCTGGGTTGGCCATCGAATAAATCGACCACCGATGCAATAGCATCAAGCTGGAACTGCTGCTTATCATCAAACCTAAAACTGTGATTGCTCATGCTCTACCCGCTAAATTCTTTTTGGCTTTGGTTTATTGAGGGTGGATAATAGGTTCTACCTTTTTGTCTCGTATTCCTGGCGAGATGTGCCTCAAAGGCTTTTTGGTTCCGGAGTCCGCCAGCGCCAGGCCCCAGCCGAATCCCCTGGACGATATCTTCGGTTTCATCTGGCAGCTTGGGTACGGGCCTGGCCTCAACATACGGAATTAGCTTTCCGTTGATTTCACGAACCTCTACCGTGGCTGGCGACGTATTTTCGGTAAATACAAGCCTTACCTCTTTTTCGACTTCATAGTCCGGGTTTTTGATATGCAAAGCAAGATACTCGAGCGCCATAAACGCGGTTAGGTAGTTATACCCTTTGTAAGCCGGTGCCTCGAATGAATCTATATAGGCAGCTATGGTGTAGAACATGCCCAAGATATGGGGAACTGCCTCATCGTAGCCATACCAAACTTCCCGCCACTGACCTCTACCGACTGGAACTTGGGGATATCCACCGATAACAGGGGCACGGTCATCTCGCTCACGATTGCGAGCCACGGTTTCCCACTCGCCACCAGGCAGAGACAGTTCCACGGAACCGTATAGGCGGAACTGCGTGAGGCTGTCAGAGTCAAGAGAAGCAGAAGCCACATAAGATTCTGGATACCAGCCTTCCTCGTTAGCTAGAATACGGTCAATCTCGCTTTGTGCGTAATCACTACCCGGCACTGGGGTTCCCTGCTTGCGGTATTCTCGAATTGCATCCCAGCCGTACCGCCGTTCAGACGGGTCGTTAAGACAAAGCGAATGCGATGCCCAAATCATATTGGATTTGATAATCCCATGAGCGCCCGCAATCCCGGTGTATTGATACACCTTCCCGTGATGAATTGGTGGGAGTGGCTGCCACTCGTCTTTTGAGTGCTTTAGCACTTCATCGAGGGTTCCGAAATTGGCTTTTGGTAACGATGGCACTAGGTATCATCCCCATTCGAGCCAGAAGCATCAATAAGCAGAACTGCAATTCCGGCGATGTTTTCTGGTAAGTTATCCGGCAACACATTTCCTGCCAATAATTCCAACACCTCGGGTGGTGGAGCGGAACGTAATCCCCTCAATATTTCCTCAAAATACGGCTCGTCAAGGCGGCTAAACACTCTAGCATCTGTTATCGGTTCGGCGGCGACCGTCATTTCGATAGCGGCGAATTGCCCGGCTCGCTGCTTTGCGACAATTGTCAATATCTTTTGTGCG